>Ga0308158_10001224_pt1 | contig 28661 bp, 21 predicted proteins | sample PhyBR2_FD_201038 | JGI IMG/M metagenome (GOLD analysis project Ga0308158, IMG submission 201038) | Phyllosphere microbial communities from UC Gill Tract Community Farm, Albany, California, United States - DLSLB.R2 | ecosystem: Host-associated > Plants > Phyllosphere > Unclassified | place: USA... | reverse complement strand
AAGCACTACTAGTTGAGCGGGCGTTGAAGCCAACTAACAGATCCCGCACGCCATTGGGCAGAGATGATTTACACGGAGGGCGACCAGCCTCATTGCTGAAGGCTAACCGCCTTCCGTGACCTATCTTACGTTTAACTGGGTCCGCCCCCGCAAGTGCGGGGGCGGACGGTCCACATCCCGGCCTGTTTAAGTCAGAATGTGAAGTTTGTTACAGCGATGTATATCGCACGTCACTACGGAAGGGTGATGAGTCCCGTGGCGTTGGTGCGTGCTGCCTCGAAGCGCTGGGCGACGTCGGCCCAGTTGACGATGTTCCAGAACGCCTTAACGTAGTCGGCCTTGACGTTGACGTAGTCCAGGTAGAAGGCGTGCTCCCACATGTCCAGCATCAGCAGCGGGGTGGTGCCCAGCGCAACGTTGCCCTGCTGGTCGTAGAGCTGCTCGATGACCAGGTTCCCGCCGATGGGCTCGTAGGCCAGGAAGCCCCAGCCCGAACCCTGCAGGCCCAGGGCCGCGGCGGAGAACTGGGCACGGAACGCGTCGAAGGAGCCGAAGGCGTCATCGATCGCTGCAGCCAGTTCGCCCTCGGGCTTGTCGCCGCCGTCCGGGGAGAGGTTCTTCCAGAACACGGAGTGGTTGATGTGGCCGCCGGTGTGGAACGCGAGGTCCTTGGAGAGCCGGTTGATGTTGGCGAAGTCGCCCTTTTCGCGGGCCTCGGCCAGCTGGGCCAGGGCGTTGTTGGCGCCTGCCACGTAGGTGGCGTGGTGCTTGCTGTGGTGCAGCTCCATGATCCGCGCAGAGATGTGCGGTTCGAGGGCGGCGTAATCGTAGCTGAGTTCCGGCAATACGTACTCGGTCACAAAATCCTCCAATATCGTGGACCAGGAAGGCCCGGTTGGTAACTCTTGGATTGTGCATCCGGGCATCTGGTGCCCGGAATTATTTCTGATTCTATGGGGCGCCTACTCGTCCAGCATTTCAGGCGTCACATTGGCGTCCGTTCCGGGAATGCCCAGGTCAAGCGCACGCTTGTCCGCCATGGCCAGCAGGCGGCGGATGCGGCCGGCGATCGCGTCCTTGGTCATCACGGGGTCGGCCAGCCGGCCCAGCTCGTCAAGACTGGCCTGTTTGTGCGCCACCCGCAGCTCGCCGGCGTACTTCAGGTGGTCCGGGACGTCGTCGCCCAGGATTTCCAGGGCCCGGTCCACGCGTGCGCCGGCAGCCACGGCTGCCTGGGCGGAGCGGCGCAGGTTGGCGTCATCGAAGTTCGCGAGCCGGTTGGCTGTGGCCCTGACTTCCTTGCGCATCCGGCGTTCCTCCCACACCATCAGTGCGTCGTGGGCGCCCATGCGGGTCAGGAGCGCGGCGATGGTGTCGCCGTCGCGGATGACGACGCGGTCCACTCCCCTGACCTCACGGGCCTTGGCCTGGATGTCCAGGCGGCGGGCGGCGCCCACCAGGGCCAGGGCCGATTCCGGACCCGGGCAGGTGACTTCCAGCGATGACGACCGGCCGGGTTCGGTGAGCGAACCATGCGCCAGGAACGCCCCGCGCCACACGGCTTCGGCGTCTGCGGCCGAGCCGTTGACGACGGCGGACGGCAGGCCGCGCACGGGGCGGCCGCGGCCATCCAGCAGGCCCGTCTGGCGGGCCAGCGCCTCGCCGTCGCGGACCACGCGGACCACGTAGCGGCTGGCGCGGCGGAGTCCGCCGGCGGAGACCACGATGATTTCGCTCTGGTGTCCGTAGACCTCGGCGATGGCGGCGCGGAGCCGGCGTGCAGTGGACGCGAGGTCAACTTCCGCCTCGATGACGATCCTGCCCGAAATGATGTGCAGTCCCCCGGCGAACCGGAGCATTGCGGAGACTTCAGCCTTGCGCACTGATGACTTCTTGATGTCCAGACGGGACAGTTCTTCCTTGACCGATGCTGTCAGTGCCATGGCACCTTCCTAACTGTTCCCAAAAATGTCCTGGTACGCCGTGGCCAGCCGGAGCGGCTCATGGACGGGGCGGCGTCCCGACGCCCCTACTTTACCCAATACCACCTCCGCGCCGATCATGCCGGCGGCCTTCTCGAACTCCTGCCGGTCCGGTACCGACGCGGGATCCGCCAGGACCACGTCCACACTGAACTCGGGGGCGTAGCGCCGGAGGACGTGGAGGTGGTCGGCCGCCGTCATGCCGCTGGTTTCCTTGGTGTCCGTGGCGAGGTTCATGGTGAGGCAGCGTTTGGCAGGGGTGCTGCACAGTGCCTGCCGCATCTCCGGCAGGAGCAGGTGCGGAAGGACTGACGTGTACCAGGAGCCGGGACCCAGGACCACCCAGTCTGCCAGTTCGATGGCCGTCAGTGCGTCGGTGCAGGCAGGCGCGGCCTCGGGCAGGAGCCGGACCTCCTCCAGCGAGCCGGCCACGGCACAGCGTGCCTGTCCGTGGATGGTGTGGAGGGCAGTTCCGCCGTCGGGTGCGGTGACGCGGACGTCGCCTTCGATGGTGAGCGGGACCGTGGACATGGGCAGCACCTGGCCGCGGGCGCCCAGCAGCGCACCGGCCCATTTGAGTCCTGCGACGGCGTCGCCCAGCAACTCCCACAGGGTGACGATCAGGAGGTTGCCCATGGCGTGCTCATCCAGCGAACCCCCGGGGCCTTTCCCGGCCCGGAACCGGTGCTGCATGACGTCACGCCAGGTGCGTCCCCAGTCGGTGTCGTCGCACAGCGCGGACAGCGCCATGCGGAGGTCTCCCGGCGGGAGGACGCCGTACTCTTCGCGCAGGCGCCCGGACGAGCCGCCGTCGTCCGCCACCGTCACCACTGCGGTGAGCTCGGAGGTGAGCAGGCGCAAAGCCGACAGCGAGGCCGCCAGGCCGTGCCCGCCACCCAGGGCCACGACGTTGGGGCCCTTGTCCTGCTGGCCCGAGCCCTTACCAGCGGCCGACGGCACCAGGGGCAGGGCTCCGGTGAACAGCGCCATTACTCGCGGCCCAGATCCCGGTGCGCGGTGGTCACCGTGACCCGCGGATACTGGGCGAGTTTCTTGGAGAGTTCAACCGCGACTGCGACGGAGCGGTGCTTGCCGCCCGTGCAGCCGACGGCGATGGTGGCGTAGTGCTTGTTCTCCCTGCGGTATCCCTCCAGGACCGGTTCCAGGGCCAGGACGTAGCGGTCCACGAAGTTCTTCACGCCCTCGGCCTCCAGGACGTAGTCGCTGACGTCCTTGTCCAGGCCGGTCTGCGGGCGCAGCTGGGGCACCCAGTGGGGATTGGGGATGAACCGGACGTCGGCCACATAGTTGGCATCGACCGGGAGGCCGTACTTGAAGCCGAAGCTCATGACGTTGAGCCGCAGGGCCACCGGGCCGGTTTCACTGAACAGTTCCGTGATGGCCGTGGCCAGCCCGTGGACGTTGTAGTTGGAGGTGTCGAGGAGGACGTCGGAGCTGTCGCGCAGTTCCTGCAGCAGCTCACGTTCGGCGGCGATGCCGTCAAGGATGCGTCCGCCTCCCTGCAGCGGGTGCGGGCGCCGGCCCTGTTCGAACCTCCGGACCAGGACGTTGTCGCTGGCGTCGAGAAACAGGACGCGGAAGGTCACACCGCTGGCCGCCAGGGCCCCCAGGGCTGCACGGATATCCGCGAAGAGTCCCTTGCTGCGGACATCGATCACCACGGCCAGCCGGGGAATCGACTGCGGGGCGTGGGAGACTAGCTCCGCGAGCGTGCCCAGCATCTGCGGCGGCAGGTTCTCCACGACGTACCAGCCGTGGTCCTCCAGCGCGTCCGCGGCGGTGCTCCGTCCGGCGCCGGACATCCCGGTGACCACCAGCAGTTCCGCTTCGAGCGGCTTGACGGGCTCCAGCCCGTCGTGGCCCGCTCCGGATCCCGCGGTCGTGTCTGCCATGAAGCCTGCCCCGTTTCCTCGTTGTTCCCGGGGCCGCCGCTGTGGCACTGCCCCGTCCTTTACCCTAGCTAAGTTTCAATGATTTCGCCGGTGGTCATGTTGATCGCGGGCACGGTCACGGCCTCGGTCCCCTCCGCCGCGAAGTGGTTGACGATGGCCCCGGCCAGGGCAGGGCCAATGCCCTTCGCCTCTGCGAGCTCCTCCACCGTGGCGGCCTTCACGCCCTTGACGGATCCAAAGTGGGCCAGCAGGGCTTTCCGCTTGGAGGCGCCCAGGCCCGGGACGGCGTCCAGTGCCGACACCGTCATGGCCTTGCCGCGCTTCTGCCGGTGGAAAGTGATGGCAAAGCGGTGGGCCTCGTCGCGGATCCGCTGGAGCAGGTAGAGTCCCTGCGAGGTCCGGGGCAGGATCACCGGGAAGTCGCTGTCCGGAAGCCAGACTTCCTCCAGGCGTTTGGCGAGCCCCACGACGTAGACGTCGTCGATCCCGAGGTCCTTGAGTGCACGGGCGGCCGCGTTCACCTGCGGCTGGCCGCCGTCCACCACCACCAGGTTGGGCGGGTACGCGAACTTGGCCTTGGGCGCCGGCGTGGTGCTGTCCAGCACCTCCGCGCCCGGTGCCGCCTCCGGGCCGTCAGCTTCCAGCACGGATTCGTCCACCTGCGCCGACTTGTCCTGGAGGTAGTGGCGGAACCTGCGCGTCAGGACGTCGTGCATGGCGGCGGTGTCATCAGCGGCCGCGGGGCCGGTGATGGAGAACTTGCGGTAGTCGGACTTCTTGGGCAGCCCGTCCTCCACCACCACCATGGAAGCCACGACGTTGGTGCCCTGGACGTGGGAGACGTCGAAGCATTCGATCCGGAGCAGGGGAACCGGAAGGTCCAGGGCTTCCTGCAGCTCCTGGAGGGCCTGCGACCTGACAGTGATGTCACCTGCCCGCCGTGTCTTGTGAAGCTTCAAGGCGTGTTCGGCATTCTCGCGCACAGTGGACATCAGTGCCGCCTTGTCACCGCGTTGCGGCACCCGGATGTCCACTTTGGCGCCGCGGATCCCGCCCAGCCAATTGGCCAGGTCTTCCTGGTTGCTGGGGGCCACCGGCACCAGGACTTCGCGGGGCAGCCGGCCGTGCGTGTCGCCGTCCTCCCCGTAGACCTGCTGCAGCAGGTGCTCCACCAGGTCCGGGGTGGTGAAGTCCTCCACTTTTTCGACTACCCAGCCGCGCTGGCCTCGGATCCTGCCGCCGCGGACGTGGAACACCTGGACGGCGGCTTCGAGCTCGTCTTCGTGCAGGGCGAAGACGTCGGCATCGGTGTCCTCGGAGAGCACCACGGCGTTGCGTTCGAATACCTTCCGCAGCGCGGTGATGTCGTCACGCAGCCGGGCTGCGTGCTCGTAGTCGAGCTTCGCCACGGCGTCGCCCATCTGCTTTTCCAGCTTATTGATGAAGCGTTTGGCTTCGCCGCCCATGAAGGCACAGAAATCGTCGGCCAGTGCCCGGTGGTCCTCCGGCGAAATCCGTCCGACGCACGGCGCGGAGCACTTGTCGATGTAGCCCAGCAGGCAGGGCCGGCCGCTTGCCTCGGCCCGCTTGAAGACGCCGGCGCTGCAGCTCCGGACGGGGAAGACCCGGAGCAGGGTGTCCATGGTCTCCCGGATGGCGCCGGCGGTGTAGGGGCCGAAATAGCGGGTCCCCTTCCGTTTGTCGCCCCGCATGACCTGCACCCGCGGGTACTTTTCGCCCATGGTCACGGCCAGGTAGGGATACGTCTTGTCATCCCGGAACACCACGTTGAAGCGCGGCTTGAATTCCTTGATCCAGGTGTATTCCAACTGCAGCGATTCGAGTTCGCTGCCCACCACGGTCCACTCGACGCTGCTGGCCGCGTGGACCATCGCATAGGTCTTGGGCAGCAGCCCCGCCGGGTTGGCGAAGTAGGAGTTCAGCCGGGACCGGAGGCTTTTGGCTTTGCCCACGTAGATGACCCGGCCGTGCGGATCACGGAACCGGTAGACGCCCGGGTTGGTGGGGATTTCACCGGTTTTGGGCCGGTAACTTGCTGGATTTGCCACCTATCAAGTCTACTGAGTCGCGCCGGCTCTCCATGCCAACCGGAGCATCCGGACCCGGTCCGGGCCTGCGTGCGGCGGTTTCCGGTTACTCGGCGGACTTGCTCTGGTTGTAACTAGCGGAGCGCTCCTGGCCGCTGAGGCCGGCGATTGCGTCCATGATCCTGTCCGTGACCTCGCGGCGGGCCGGCAGTGAGTGGTCCGGTCCCGTCTTGTCGAAGTACAGCGGCTCCCCCACCTTCATGGTGAAGTGCTGCGGCTTGACCCCTTTTTCGCCGGCACGCTGAAGCTTTTCGGTCCCGATCAGCCCGACGGGGATCACGGGCGCCCCGGTGGTGAGGGCCAGCCAGCCGACGCCGGTGCGTCCCCGGTAGAGGATGCCGTCGCGGGAGCGCGTGCCCTCGGGGTAGATGCCGATGCCGCGGCCGGACTCCAGGATGTCCAGCAGGGTTTTCAGTGCCTGGACGCTGGCTGCCTGCTCACCCCGCTCCACGGGGATGGAGCCGACGGATTCGAAAAAGGCTTTCATGACCTTGCCCTTGACGCCGCCCGTGGTGAAGTACTCGGCCTTGGCAAAGAAGGCAACCGGCCGCGGCATCAGGGCCTGGACGATCACGCTGTCGAAGAAGGACAGGTGGTTGGGTGCCACGATAAAGGGGCCATCGGAAGGGACGTTTTCGAGTCCGACGACGGTGGGCCGGCAGGTGCCGGCGATCAGGTTGCGCGTGGTCCAGCGGACGGCATCAAACATTTCCATCGTTGACCACCCCGCTCATGGCCGCGGTGTGGACCGCCTGCAGCCGCTCGATGACCGCTACCAGTTCCTCGCCCGTGCTGACGACCGCCACGGATCCGGCTTCCTCCAGCTCCCCGTCGGGCGCGAATCCCCAGACAACTCCAATGCAGTCCAGCCCGTTGGCGATGGCACCGGACACGTCCTGGGCGCGGTCGCCCACCATAATGGCGTGCTGGGTGTCCAGGTCCCTCAGGGCGGCGGCGATGATCTGGGTCTTGCCCAGGGGGACGCCTTCCACCAGCGTTTCGTCGTCGGCAGAGCCGTGGATGCCGTGGAAGAGGCCGTCGATGCCGTGGTGTGCCAGGACTTTATGCGCCAGCCGCTGGGGTTTTTGCGTTGCCACAGCAACGGGGCGTCCCGCCGCCGCGAAGGATTCCAGGATTTCCCGGATACCGGGGTAGAGCCGGCTCTGGGCAATTCCCCTGGCGACGTAGTGTTCGCGGTACCGGTGGACCACCTCTTCCAGGCGTTCCGCGGGCACATTTGCCACGTTGAGCAGGGAATCGCTCAGCTTGGGGCCAATCATCGAATCGAGCAGGTCCTGGCCGGGAACCGGGAGCCCCAGCCCGCGGAGGGCTGAGGCAATCCCTTCAGTTATTCCACCGGCCGGATCGACAAGAGTGCCGTCCAGGTCAAAGATCACGGGCACTGTTGTTGAAGTCACCGGGTTAGTTTCTCACGACAGCAGGAATGCCTGAAACTCGCATTCCCGTCCAGGAATACTTCCGTGCGGTTTCCGTCGGTCAGCCGAGTATTTCGGCCAGGAACTTTCCGGTGTGGCTGGTGGAGGACTTGGCCACCTGCTCCGGCGTTCCCGCCGCGACGATCTGGCCGCCGCCGGAGCCGCCGTCCGGCCCGAGGTCCACCAGCCAGTCGGCGCTCTTGATGACGTCCAGGTTGTGTTCGATGGTGATCACCGTGTTGCCCTTGTCCACCAGGCCCTGGAGGACCATGAGCAGCTTCCGGATGTCCTCGAAGTGCAGGCCTGTGGTGGGCTCGTCCAGGACGTAGATGCTGCGGCCGTTGGACCGCTTCTGCAGTTCTGCCGCAAGCTTGACCCGTTGCGCCTCACCGCCGGAGAGGGTGGTGGCCGGCTGGCCCAGGCGGACGTAGCCCAGTCCCACGTCCACCAGGGTGTTCAGGTGGCGTGCGATGGGTGAGAACGCCGCAAAGAACTCCGCGCCCTCCTCGATGGGCATGTTGAGGACGTCGGCGATGGTCTTGCCCTTGTAATGCACCTCCAGGGTTTCCCGGTTGTAGCGGGCACCGTGGCACACCTCGCACGGCACGTAGACGTCCGGCAGGAAGTTCATCTCGATCTTCAGCGTGCCGTCACCGGAGCATGCCTCGCAGCGGCCGCCCTTGACGTTGAAGGAGAACCGCCCGGGAAGGTAGCCGCGCACCTTGGCCTCGGTGGTCTCGGCGAAGAGCTTGCGGATGTTGTCGAACACGCCCGTGTACGTGGCCGGGTTGGACCGCGGGGTACGGCCGATGGGGCTTTGGTCCACGTGGACCACCTTGTCCAGGTGCTCCAGGCCCTGGACGGTCTTGTGCCGGCCCGCCACCTGCTTGGCCCCGTTGAGTTTGTTCGCCAGCACCTTGTAGAGGATCTCGTTGACGAGCGTGGACTTGCCCGAACCACTGACGCCGGTGACCGCGGTGAAGAGTCCCAGCGGGAAGGCGGCGTCGACGTTCACGAGGTTGTTCTCCCGCGCGCCCACCACTTTGATCTCACGCTTTTTGTCGTATTTACGGCGCTTCTTCGGTACCTCGATGGCCTTGCGGCCGGACAGGTAGTCGCCGGTCAGCGATTCCTTGTTGTCCAGCAGCTCCTTGTAGGTCCCGGAGTGGACAACCTGGCCGCCGTGCTCGCCGGCGCCCGGTCCGATGTCCACGATCCAGTCGGCAACGTGGATGGTGTCTTCGTCATGCTCCACGACGATGAGGGTGTTCCCCATGTCACGGAGCCGGGTGAGGGTTTCGATCAGCCGGCGGTTGTCCCGCTGGTGCAGGCCGATGGAGGGTTCGTCCAGGACGTAGAGGACACCCACCAGGCCGGAGCCGATCTGGGTGGCGAGCCTGATGCGCTGCGCTTCGCCGCCGGAGAGGGTGGCGGACGGACGCTCGAGGTTGAGGTACTCCAGGCCAACGTCCAGGAGGAACGTCAGCCGGGCCTGGATCTCCTTGAGGACCTGGTGGGCGATCTGGGCTTCGCGCCCGGTCAACACCAGGTTGTTCAGGAACTCCGCGCAGTCACGCATGGGCAGCGCGGCCACCTCGGCGATGGACTTGCCGTTGATCAGCACCGACAAGGATGCGGGGTTGAGGCGTGCGCCGTTGCAGGCGGGGCAGGGAACCTGCCGCATGTATTCCTCGTAGCGGTCGCGGGCCCAGTCCGAATCGGTCTCGCCATGCTTGCGGTGGACGTACTGGATGGCGCCTTCGAACCCGGTGCTGTACTTGCGTTCGCGGCCAAAGCGGTTGCGGTACTGCACCACCACCTTGTGGTCCTTGCCGTGCAGGATGGTCTGGCGTACATCCTTGCCCAGCTTCTCCCACGGCGTGGCCATGGAGAAGCCCACTTCCTTGGCCAGGCCTTCCAGGAGCCGGTTCCAGTACTCGGTGGTGGCGGTGCCCAGCGACCATGGTGCGATGGCGCCCTCCGACAGGGACAGCTCCGGGTTGGGCACGATGAGTTCCTCATCAACCTCAAGCCGGGTGCCGATTCCGCTGCAGGCGGCGCAGGCGCCGAACGGGTTGTTGAACGAGAACGAGCGGGGCTCGATCTCATCGATGGCAAGCGGGTGCTCGTTGGGGCATGCAAGGTTTTCGGAGAACGCCCGGATCCTTCCGGGCGCATCGGCTTCGAGGTCCACGAATTCAGCCAGGACCCGGCCCTCGGACAGCCCAAGGGCCGTTTCGATGGAGTCCGTGAGCCGCTGGCTGATGCCTTCCTTGACCACCAGGCGGTCCACCACTACTTCGATGGTGTGCTTGAACTGCTTGCCCAGCTTGGGAGGATCGCTCAGCTGGACCAGGTCGCCGTCCACCCGTGCCCGCGAGTATCCCTTGGCCGTCAGTTCCTTGAAGAGGTCCACGAACTCGCCCTTGCGTCCGCGCACCACCGGTGCCAGGACCTGGAAGCGCGTGCCCTCGTCGAGTTCAAGGAGCTGGTCCACGATCTGCTGCGGGGTCTGCTTGGACACCGGCTCGCCGCACACCGGGCAGTGCGGCCTGCCGACACGGGCCCACAACAGGCGCATGTAGTCGTAGATTTCGGTGATGGTGCCCACCGTTGACCGCGGGTTCTTGCTGGTGGATTTCTGGTCGATGGAGACCGCCGGAGAGAGGCCTTCGATGAAATCGACGTCGGGCTTGTCCACCTGGCCCAGGAACTGGCGTGCGTAAGCGGAGAGCGATTCAACGTAGCGCCGCTGGCCTTCGGCGAAGATGGTGTCGAATGCCAGCGAGGACTTCCCGGAGCCCGAGAGGCCGGTGAAGACGATCATGGCATCACGCGGCAGGTCGAGGTCCACGTTGCGCAGGTTGTGCTCCCGCGCGCCCTTCACCACGAGGCGGGAGAGGTCCGGACGCTGCGGGGAGGCAGCAGGGGGGACTGCGAGGGAAGTGGCGGGGGCAGGGGTTTCTTCAGCTAAGGCTTTAGGCACCCCATAATGCTAATCGAAAACTTTTTCGAACACCGACGGTTCCGCCCTCAGGGAACATCGTAGGCGGCAGCGAGGATCTTCACGGCCTCGGCGAAGCTGGCGCCCTGGGATTTGGCGACCGCGGCATAGGCGGCAGCGGCCTCGGACAGGCCTCCCAGCCTTTCGTCGCGTGCCGAGACCACGGTCCCGTTGCGTCCCCGGGTGGCAACGATACCCGCCGCCTCCAGTTCCTTGTACGCCCTTGCCACGGTGTGCGGGGCGACGTCGAGTTTCTCAGCAAGTGCCCGCACCGCAGGGAGCCGGGTGCCTGGCGCCAGTGCGCCGTTGTCCGCCAGATGGATGACCTGGAGCCGCAGCTGTTCGAACAGCGCCACACTGCTGGCCGGATTGGGCCGCCAGGAACCGGGAAACTCTCCTGCGGCGCTCACAGGCCGCCCTCCAGGACCTCTGCCCTGCCGTCCCGTTCGGCGAACTGGGCGTTGTACAGCTTGGCGTAGTAACTGTTGGCGGCCAGCAGGCTTGCGTGCGTACCCTGCTCGACGATGCGTCCGTGGTCCATGACGAGAATTAGATCAGCGTTGCGGATAGTGGACAAACGGTGGGCGATCATGAAGCTCGTCCGTCCGTGGCGGAGCCTCTGCATCGCCTGGCGGATGAGCAGTTCTGTCCTGGAGTCCACGGAACTGGTTGCTTCATCCAGGACCAGGACGGCCCGCCCGGCAAGCTGGGCCCTGGCGATGGTGAGCAGTTGCCGCTGGCCCTGGCTGAGCGGTTCCCCGCCGTTTTCCAGCACCGTGCCGTATCCGTGCGGCAGCGACCTGATGAAGCGGTCCGCGTGGGTGGCCTCCGCGGCGGCGACGATGGCAGCATCCGGCGCGCCCGGCAGGCCGTAGGCGATGTTTTCGCGGATGCTGCCGTCGAAGAGCCAGGAATCCTGGAGGACCACACCGAACTGCGCCCGCAACTGGTCCCGGGGAATTGCCGCAATGTCCTGCCCGCCCATGGTGATCACGCCGGATGAGGGTTCCAGGAACCGCATGAGGAGATTCACCACGGTGCTCTTGCCTGCGCCCGTGTGCCCCACGATGGCGACAGCCTGCCCCGGCTCCACGGTGAAGGTGAGGTTGCGGACGGCGGGCACGGATCCGGGGTAGCCGAAGGTGACGTCATGGAAGGTGATGCGGCCGCCTGCCGGCGTGGCGGCGCCCTGCCCGCCCGGCTCCGGTGGGTCTTCGCCGGCGTCCAGGAGCACGAATACCCTGGCGGCCGACGCCGCGCAGGACTGCATGACGTTCAACAGGCCGCCGACTTGGCCCACCGGCTGGGTGAACAGCCGGCTGAACTGGATGAAGGCCTGGACTCCCCCGATGGTCATGGCGCCCGCGATGACCTGCAGGGCCCCCACCACGGCAACCGCGATGTAGTTGAGGTTGGACATCAGCACCATCAGTGGCTGGACCACCCCGGCTGAGTACTGGGCTTTGGCTGCCGCCCGCGCCAGGCGTCCGTTGCTGCGGGTGAAGACGTCCGCCGCCTGTTCCTGCCGGCCGAAAGCCTTGATGACTTCGTGGCCACTGATGAATTCCTCCACGTGGCTGTTCAGTTCCCCGGTCTCCTTCCACTGCCGGGCGAAATGCTCCTGGGACCGCCGGGCCACCAGGACGGTGATTAATGTGGAGACGGGGACGGTGGCAATGGCGATGGCCGCGAGCAGCGGTGAGATCCACAGCATCATGGCCAGCGAGCCGCACAGCATCAGGACCGACACGATGAGCTGGGTCAGGACCTGGTTCAGGGCCTGGGCGATGTTGTCGATGTCGTTGGTGGCACGGCTCAGCACGTCACCGCGGGAGCGTTCGCGGAAGTAGGTGGAGGGCAGCCGGTGCAGCTTGTCCTCCACGGATGCGCGCAGGCCGTACATGAGTCCCTGCACGGCCCGGGCGGTCAATGCGCCCTGGACCCAGTTGAACAGGGAAGCGAAGACGTACATCATGGCCACCGCTGCCAGGAGGATTCCGAGGCGTTGGTCCAGGCTGCCCTGGAGGACGCCCTCCACCACCTCGTCGGTGGCATCACCGAGGTACTTGGGTGCCGCGACGTTGAGGACGGCAAAGGCACAGGTGGATCCCACGGCTCCGAGCATCTGGAGCCGGAAGGGGCGCAGGAGGCCCAGGAGCCTGCCGGCCGTCGGCCAGAACCTGTACGCCGTTTCCCCGGCTTCTTTCCCTGCGGTCACAGCGTGCCGTCCAGCGCCAGCTGGGATTCGGCAATCTCGCGGTAGGTGGCGGACGTTTCCAGCAACTCCCGGTGCGTTCCCTGCGCAACGAGGCGGCCGTCGTCGAGCACCAGGATCAGGTCCGCGTCCTCCACGGCTGAAATGCGCTCGGCCACGATGACCACCGTCGCGGCGGCGAGCGCCTGCCCCAGGGCCTGCCGCAGCCTGGTGTCCGTGTCGTAGTCGAGGGCGGAGAAGCTGTCGTCAAAAAGGTAGAGGGGTGCCTTGCGCAACAGCGCCCTGGCGATACACAGCCTTTGCCGCTGCCCGCCTGAAAGGCTGGCGCCTCCCTGGCCTACGGGGGTGGCAAGCCCCAGCGGGAGGTCACCCATGAACCGCATGGTCTGCGCCGTTTCCAGGGCCGCCCAAAGTTCCCCGTCCGTGGCACCGGGCGCGGCCATCCGCAGGTTGTCGGCGATGGTGCCGGTGAACAGGTGGGAATGCTGGGGCACGATGGCCATCGCTGCGCGCAGCTGGTCCAGGGGCACGTCCCTGATGTCATGGCCGCCCAGGGAGATGCGGCCTTTTGTGGGGTCGAGGAACCGTGGAATCAGGTTCAGCAGCGTGGTCTTGCCGCTCCCGGTCGCGCCCACGATTGCGGTGGTGGTACCGGGAGCGGCGGTAAAGCTGATGTCCGCAAGCACGGGAGCCTCTGCTCCCGGGTAGGAGAAGCCAACGCCCTGGAAGGCCAGGGTCGCCGGCTGCGAAAGGTCCGGCCGGAACTGCTGCGGGCCGGCCGGGCTGCTGACGGAGGGCTCGGTGTCCAGCACCGCCTGGATACGTTCGGCGCAGACGGCGGCCCGCGGCGCCGTCATCAGCACATACATGGACATCATGATTGCCAGCAGGATCTGCATGATGTAGGCGATGAAGGCCGTGAGCGCTCCAAGGTTCATGAGTCCCGACTGGATGCGGTGGCCGCCGAACCACACCACGGCAACCGAACTGGTGTTGACCACCAGCATGATCATTGGCAGCATCCCGGCGACCAGGAGCGCCGACCGGAGGTTGTTGGCGGTCAGGCGGGCGTTGACCGCCGCGAAACGCCGCCCTTCATGGCCCTGGCGGACAAAGGCACGGATCACATCCACACCGATGATCTGTTCGCGCAGGATTCCCCCGGACCGGTCCAGCAGTTCCTGGCCCTCCCGGTAGAGCGGAATGAGCCGGCGGACGATCAAGTACATGATCAGCAGCAGCAGGGGCACGATGACGATGACGACGACGGACAGCACCACGTCCTGCTGGACAGCCAGCACTATCCCGCCAATGCCCATGGCCGGGCCTGCGAAGAGCATGGTAAAAACCAGCAGGGCGAACGCCTGGATCTGCTGGACATCATTCGTGGCGCGGGTGGTCAGGCTTTGGGTTCCGAACAGGGCCACGTCCTGGGAGGACAGCGTCTGGATCCGGCTGAACACCTCCGCCCGCAGGCGGTGCCCGATACTCATGGCAACGACGGCGCCGAGGTAGCCAGCCGCGATGGCGGACGCTGCCTGGACCACGGCAATGGCGGCCATGAGCATGCCGAGCCGTGAGATCACGCCGGGCTCGCCCGGCACGATCCCGTCATCGATGATGGCCGCGTTCACGGTGGGCAGCAACAGGTTCGCCCCCGCCTGGACCAGCTGGAGCACAACGATCGCCCACAACTGCGCGTGTTTGCCGGCAAGCTGCCGCTTTAAGAGTCCGACCAGCAAAATACCCCCTGCAGATGCCTACGGCCGAAGAGGGGGCCAGCGGCTTGACCCCCTGAAGCACAGTGGCCATTGTAAGCCAGATCACTTTCGGGCGCTGTCACGCCGTGTGACGCGCTGGAAAACATGGCGTCCGGGCCCCTACTCCTCCTTGCGGCCGACGGCAAAGATCCGCCGGAATGGATAGACCGTGCCGTGCGCACCCTGGGGGTAGGCCGCCCGCAGGGCGGCTGCGTACTCCTCCTCGAAATTCCTGGCGTCGTCGTCGCCGAGGACCGCCATAACCGGGCGCAGTGCCGTGCCGCGGACCCACTCCAGGACGGGGTCCGGCCCCTGCAGGACCTGCTGGTAGCTCGTTTCCCAGGCATCCGCCGCGCAGCCGGCGTCGAGCAGGATGCCCAGGTAGTCCGCGGGCTCCCCCACCGACTCCCCGCCGCGGAGCACGCCGCCCAGCCTGGCCGCCCAACGGCCGGACGCCGCGAGTTCCCGCATCAGGGAATGCGAGGGGGCGTTGAAGTTGCCCGGCACCTGCATGGCGAACCAGGATCCCGGCCGGAGGGCCTTCAGCCACCTGCGCATCAGGTCCTGGTGGCCGGGGACCCACTGCAGGGCCGCGTTGCTCACCACGACGTCCGTCTCCCCAGTGGGCATCCATTCGGCGATGTCGGCATGTTCGAACCTCAGGGCGGGGACGGCCTGCGCCAGCGGCGCGGCCTTTGCCAACATCTCCGCGGAGGAATCCAGGCCAACCACCTGGGCGCCGGGCCAGCGTTCGGCCAGGGCAGCTGTCAGGTTCCCCGGCCCGCAGCCAAGGTCGACCACCCGCGCGGGGCGGTCAGCATGGATCCGGCCAGTCAGGTCGAAGAACGGCCTGTTCCGGTGGTCATCGAATTTGACGTACTTTGCGGGGTCCCATTTCATGATCTTCTCCAGGTTCTGGCATGCACGGCGGCCAGGCGTAGCCTAACCCGGCCCGACCGCCTGATCCGCACGCAACGTGGCACTAAGGTTTAAGTCAATGAAACTCGTTGACCAGCTGAACGATCTGTCCGTCCCCAACGCCGCCGCCGTCGACCCCGACGCCCTTTACACCCGGTTCGTGGAGTGGACGGAAACCCGTGGCCTGTCGCTGTACCCGGCCCAGGACGAGGCCATCATGGAGCTGGCGACGGGCGCGAACGTCATCCTGGCCACGCCAACGGGGTCCGGAAAGTCGCTGGTGGCCATCGCCGCGCACTTCCAGGCCATGGCCCAGGGACGGCGGAGCTACTACACCGCCCCGATCAAGGCGCTGGTGTCCGAAAAGTTCTTTGCGCTCTGCGACATCTTCGGCGCCGAGAACGTGGGCATGATCACCGGTGACTCCGGGGTCAACCAGGATGCACCCATCATCTGCTGCACCGCGGAGATCCTGGCCAACATCGCATTGCGGGAGGGCGCTGCAGCCGAACTCGGCGCAGTGATCATGGACGAGTTCCATTTCTACTCCGACCCGCAGCGCGGCTGGGCATGGCAGGTCCCGCTCCTGGAGCTTCCGCAGGCACAGTTCCTGCTGATGTCCGCCACCCTGGGCGACGTCACCCGGTTCGAGGAGGGGCTGACGGCGCTGACGGGCCGGCCCACCACCACGGTCAGTTCTGCCGAGCGGCCCATTCCGCTGCACTACTACTACCACCAGACCCCGGTCCACGAGACGCTGGAGGAACTGCTCTCCACCAGGCAGGTGCCGGTCTACGTAGTGCATTTCAGCCAGCTTGAGGCGATCGACCGAGCCCAGAACCTGATGAGCATCAACATGTGCACCCGGGAGGAAAAGGACAGGATCGCAGAGCTCATTGCCAATTTCCGGTTCGCCGCCGGGTTCGGCAAGACGCTGAACCGGCTGGTGCGCCACGGCATCGGGGTACACCACGCCGGCATGCTGCCCAAGTACCGCCGGCTGGTGGAGCAGCTGGCCCAGGCGGGACTTTTGAAGGTGATCTGCGGGACGGACACGCTGGGCGTCGGTATCAACGTCCCCATCCGCACCGTGCTGCTCACCGCCCTGAGCAAATACGACGGCGTCCGCACCCGCCTGCTTAACCCACGTGAGTTCCACCAGATTGCGGGCAGGGCCGGCAGGGCGGGCTATGACACCGCCGGGACGGTGGTGGTGCAGGCACCCGAGCACGTGGTCGAGAACGTCAAGGCCATGGCGAAGGCCACGGCCAAGTTCGGTGACGACCAGAAGAAACTCCGCCAGGTGGTCAAGAAGAAGCCGCCCGAGGGTTTTGTTTCCTGGGGTGCGCCCACGTTCAAGCGGCTGGTGGAATCTGTCCCCGACCCCCTGACGTCAAGCTTCACGGTGACGCACGCCATGCTGATGAACCTGATGGAACGGCCCGGCGACCCTTTCGCCGCGGCCAGGCGGCTGCTCACCGAAAACCACGAGCCGCGCTCCTCCCAGCTGCGGCTCATGAAGAAGGCGCTGGGCATCTACCGCGAACTCCTCGCCGCCGAAGTCATCGAGCGGATCCCGCCGGAGGAGCAGGGGCCGGATGGCCGCACGGTCCGCCTGACCGTGCACCTGCAGGCCAACTTCGCGCTGAACCAGCCGCTCTCCCCCTTCGCACTTGCCGCACTGGACCTCCTTGACCCGGAGTCGCCGTCGTACGCCCTGGACGTGGTGTCCGTCATCGAGGCGACCCTGGAGAAACCGCGGCAGATCCTGTCGGCGCAGCAAAAGAAGGCCCGCGGCGAGGCAGTGGCGGCCATGAAGGCCGACGGCATCGAGTATGACCAGCGGATGGCCCTGCTGGACGAGGTCACCTACCCCCAGCCGCTCGCCGACATCCTGGGCGAAGCGTTCGAGGTGTACCGCAAGGCCGCACCGTGGGTGGGCGACTTTGAGCTCGCGCCCAAGTCCGTGGTCCGCGACATGTACGAGCGCGCCATGAACTTTGGCGAATTCGTACAGTTCTACGGCCTGGCCAGGTCCGAAGGCAGTGTGCTGCGGTACCTCGCGGATGCTTTCAAAGCGCTGCGCCAAACCGTTCCCCAGGACATGCTCCGTGAGGACCTCGAAGACCTTGTTGCATGGCTGGGTGAGCTGGTCCGGCAGGTGGACTCCAGCCTGCTGGACGAGTGGGAGGAGCTGACGTCCGGTGCGGCGCCGACCCCCCACGACGCGCCGCCGCCCCCGCCGCCGTCGCTCACCTCGAACATCCGCGCGTTCCGGGTGATGGTGCGCAACGAGATGTTCCGCCGCGTGGAACTTTTCGCCGACGAGGACGCCACCGCGCTGGGAGAGCTCGACGCCGGCTCCGGCTGGGGTGCCGAGCGCTGGGAAGATGCGCTGGACGACTACTTCGACGAACACGACGACATCGGGACGGGACCGGATGCGCGGGGTCCCGGCCTGCTCATCATCACCGAAGAACCGGGGACCTGGAAGGTCCGCCAGATCTTCGACGACCCGGCGGGCAACCACGACTGGGGCATCTCGGCGGAGGTGGACCTGGCGGACTCCGACGCGACCGGAACGGCCGTGGTGAGGGTGACGGATGTGAACCGGCTCTAGCCCCGGACCGGCCCTTCGCTTGCCCTGCGGCGGTACCGCCGGACCCGGCGGTAAGCTCGAACAATGAGTGTAATCCGCCCCGCAACCCGGCACGACGTTCCCGCCATCCTCCGCATGATCCACGAGCTGGCGCATTACGAGAAGGAACCCGACGCCGTCCGGAACACACCGGAATTGCTGGAGCAGGCCCTCTTCGGCGACAACCCGCGGATCTTCGCTGCCATGGCTGAGGACGCGGCGGGCAGCGTGCAGGGCTTTGCGCTGTGGTTCCTGAACTACTCCACCTGGGAAGGCGTCCACGGGATCTACCTGGAAGACCTTTACGTCAGCCCGGAAGCACGGGGCGAGGGGCATGGCAAGGCCCTGCTGCAGCACCTTGCCGCCATCGCCGTGGAGAACGGCTACGCGCGCGTGGAATGGAGCGTGCTGGACTGGAACGAGCCCTCCATCAATTTCTACCGCCGCCTTGGTGCCCGCCCCATGGACGGGTGGTCCACCTTCCGGCTCACCGGCGAGGCGCTGGACCAGTTTGGAAGTGCAGCCTCCCGCGGCTCCCTTTCCGCCCATGCCCAGGGCTGACGCGCGCCGGGCAGCAGTCCCCGCTGCCGGCCATGAGGTCAGGGCGACGCACGAATTCCGTGGCATGCGCACCGTGGAGCACTACTTCACCGTCCCCCTGGACCATTCCGCACCGTCCGACGGCTCCGCAGAGACCATCACGGTATTCGCCCGCGAGTATGTCTCGGCGGCGCACAGCGCGGAAGCGGCCGCACAGCTGCCCTGGCTCCTCTTCCTGCAGGGCGGCCCGGGCGGCCGCGGCAACAGGTGGGGCTCCCTGGGCGGCTGGAGCAAAGCCGCCGCCCAGGACTTCCGCATCCTGATGCTGGACCAGCGCGGCACGGGGCTCTCAACGCCCATCGACCGCAGGACCTTGCCCGCCCGCGGGTCCGCTGCCGAACAGGCGGCCTACCTGGAGCACTTCAGGGCCGACTCGATCGTGGCGGACGCGGAGCTGATCCGCCGTGCCCTGGAATCACCTGCCTGGACCATCTACGGCCAAAGCTATGGCGGCTTCTGCGCCCTGACGTACCTGTCCTTCGCCCCCGAAGGACTGCGCGAAGCCCTCATCACCGGCGGCCTGGCACCTCTCACGGGCAGCGCGGACGACGTCTACCGGGCCACCTTCCAGCGCGTAGCGGCACGGAACGACGAATACTTCGGCTGGTATCCGGAGGACCGGGACGCGGTGGAGCGGATAACGCGCCACCTGCGCTGCACACCGGAACTCCTGCCCGACGGCAGTCCCCTCACCGTGGAGCGGTTCCAGATGGCCGGCGCATTCCTGGGCGGCAACACCCGGGTGGACAGCCTGCATTACCTGCTGGAGGACGCGTTCGTGGACACCCCCGGTGGTCCCAGGCTGTCCGACACTTTCCTGGAGCAGCTCACCGGTGTGGTGTCCCGCCGCTCCAACCCGCTGTACGCCCTGATGCATGAATCCATCTACGGCCAGGAGCAGGCCACCAACTGGTCAGCCTGGCGGATGCTCGGCGAAAATCCCTGGTTCAGGCCCGACGCCGAACCATTGCTGCTGACCGGCGAAATGGTGTACCCCTGGTACTTCGAGCAGGACCCCGCACTCCAGCCGCTCCGGGAGGTGGCCGACCTGCTGGCCGCAAAGCAGGATTGGAAGCCGCTGTACGACCCGGAGGTGCTGGCCGCCAACACCGTTCCCGTGGCAGCGGCGGTCTACTCGGACGACATCTACGTTGACCGGGACCTTTCCCTGCGCACGGCAGCTGCGGTGCGCGGGCTGCAGGTCTGGGAGACAGCCGACTTCCACCATGACGGGATCGCCGACGACGGCGAGAGGATCTTCGCCCGCCTCCTGGGCATGACCCGCTCAGGCGGCCGCTGACCGCCGGTGTGACGTGCGGGTGACGACGGCGACGGCCAGGACGGCCGCCCCGATGGTACCGCCCAGCAGGTTGAGGCCGAGGTAGCCGGCAAAGCCCAGGACCAGTCCGGACACGGCGCCTCCCAGGGCACCTGCGGCGCCCATCAGCATGTCGGAGACGCCTTGGACAGCCACCCGGGCGTCCTGGCCAACGCTCTCGGCGAGCAGGGTGGAGCCGGAGATCGTGGCCGCGGACCAGCCCATGCCCAGCAGGACCAGTCCTGCGGCCACTGCGCCGGTCGAGGCCTGGCCGAACCCGGCAACGGCGACGGCGGCGATCAGCAGCGCGAAGCCGATCATGATGGTCTCTATCCGGCCCGCCCTGTCGGTCAGCCACCCCATGACCGGGGAGAGCGCGAACATGCCTGCGATGTGCAGCGAGATGGTGAAGCCGATGATGACCAGCACGTCCCCCTCGGCGATGTGGCCGGCATGCGGGCCCGGTCCTTCCACCAGGTGCTGCAGGTGCAGCGGGGTCATGGACATGACACCCACCATGACTGCGTGCGCTGCCACAACGCCGGCGACGGCCAGCAGTGCCATCCGGGAGCTGCGGATAGCCCGCAGTCCACGGTCCAGCGAGCCCCGCGCGGCCGCTGCGGCGGGCTGGGTCCTTGCCTGTGGGACGCCTTCCGGTGGGGCACCTTCCATTTCGGCACCTTCCGGGGTGGTGCCGGCGACAGGGGTGGTGGAAGGCGCGCCACTTCCCCGTTCCGCGGTGGCGGCATTGTTGGCCGCGGCAAGGCGGCGTGCCAGCAGCAGCGGGTCCGGGCGAAGGCCGGCGAACAGCAGCACGGCGGCGATGAGGAGCCCGGCCCCGGAGATCACGAACGGTCCCGCGATGGGCGGCAGCCCCAGCGCAGTTCCTACCGCCGTTCCGGGCTGGATCAGGTTGGGGCCTGCCACGGCACCGACTGTTACCGCCCAGACCACGGTGGACAAGGCCCGCCCGCGGTGCTCGGGGGCAGCGAGATCCACCGCGGCAAACCGTGCCTGCAGCGTCGCTGCCGTGCCGATGCCGATGCCTGCCGAGCCCACGACCAGCAGGAGGAAGAGCCCGGTGACAACGGCCAGGACCATGAGGACCGCCCCTGCCAGCGCCGCCGAAAGGCCGGCCACCTGGCCCGCCCGGCGCCCACGCCGTTCCGCCAGCGATGCCAACGGCAGGGCTGCGGCCGCCGCCCCGAGGGTCATCACCGTGGCCACGGAGCCGGCCCAGGCACTGGAGCCGGACAGCTCGACGGCCAGGATGGAACCAATGGACACGGTCGATCCCGTCCCGAGTCCACCGAAAACCTGGGCCACGCTCAAGAGCAAAACGGTACGTCGCTGCACCTGGCGCGCGCCCTGATCCATCACAAGCGTGCGGGCCATGATCTGAGCATAGTCCTGCGCCGGCGGGACCCACAGGGGTGCGGAACCCGTCCGTGCTGCGGAGGCTTAAAGAGGTAATCCCGGCCGCTCAGGCGGCCGGGATTACCGGAGGGGAATGCGCCGGGGCGCGCCTACTCGGCGTCGCTGTGGCTCTTCCGGGCATCCTCTTCAAGCCGCGGATCCACCGTGGCAGCCTGGGCCTTGGAGCTGAGCAGGCTGGCGACGACGGCCACGATGATGGTGCCCACAATCACGGCGAGGGAGACGAAGGTGGGGATCTCAGGTGCCCACTCGATGTGCTGTCCGCCGTTGATGAAGGGAAGCTCGTTGACGTGCATGGCGTGCAGGACAAGCTTGACGCCGATGAACGCAAGGATGAAGGACAGGGCGTGCTTGAGGTAGATAAGCCGGTTCATCAGGCCACCCAGCAGGAAGTACAGCTGCCGCAGGCCCATCAGCGCGAACAGGTTGGCGGTGAAGACAATGAAGGGGCTTTGGGTCAGGCCGAAGATCGCGGGGATGGAGTCAACTGCGAACAGCAGGTCCGTGAGGCCGATGGTGACGAAGACGATCACCATGGGGGTGAAGACCTTCTTGCCGTTGACCACGGTACGGAGCTTGCCGCCGTCGAACTTCTCCGACATCGGGATGACCTTGCGGATCTTCGCAATCAGCGGGTTCTCCCGGTCCTCTTCCTCTTCACCCTCGTCCTGGGCCTGCTTCCAGGCCGTCCACAGCAGGAACGCGCCGAAGATGTAGAACACCCAGCTGAACTGTTCGATGACGATGGCGCCCAGCAGGATGAAGATGCCGCGCAGGATGAGCGCGATGATGATGCCCACCATCAACACTTCCTGCTGGTACTTCCGTGGCACGGAGAACCTGGCCATGATGATGATGAAGACGAACAGGTTGTCGATGCTGAGGCTGTACTCGGTCACCCAGCCGGCGACGAACTGGCTGCCGAATTCGGGCCCGGTAAAAGCGAACATTGCGCCGGCGAAGGCCAAGGCAAGGGTGACGTAGAAGGCCACCCACAGACCAGCCTCCTTCATGGACGGCTCGTGCGGGCGCCGCACCACCAGAAGGAGATCGATCAGGAGAATCAGGCCGAGGACGGCAAATGAGCCAACCTCGAACCATACGGGCAAGTCGAGCACAGGGCAGCCTTTCGCAGGGTACACAAAATGGTGTAAGTCTCTCCGGCCTGCCTGTGCACTTGGTGCTGATGTGGCGGCCCGCTACGCCCGGCGGGGCAGCTGTGCCCTGCGTGTTGACGATCGTAGCGCTTGGGATACTCCCCTACGTGCTTTAACTGTACCCCAGCCGGATGCCCGGCCGCGGACGTCAGGCGTGGCCTGCCGCCTGCATCTGCCTCAGCTCCTTCTTCAGCTCGCTGACCTCGTCGCGGATCCGCGCCGCCACCTCGAACTGGAGGTCTGCCGCCGCGCCATGCATCTGTTCCGTGAGCTGTGCGATCAGGCCCACCAGGTCCTCGGCCGGAGCCGCCGCCAGGCCGTCCGAACGGACCTGGGCCGCGCCCTTCTTGGCGCCGGCCTTGTTGGATCCGGTGATGCCGCGCTTGCCCTTGCCGTAGTCGAAGCTGCCCAGCAGCGCATCGGTATCGGCATCTTCCTTGGCCAACTGGTCCGTGATGTCGGCGATCTTCTTCCGCAGCGGCTGCGGATCGACGCCGTGTTCCTTGTTGTACGCCACCTGGATGGCGCGGCGACGGTTGGTTTCGTCAATGGCGTTGGCCATGGAGTCGGTGATCCGGTCCGCGTACATGTGCACCTGGCCGGAGACGTTGCGGGCGGCACGTCCGATGGTCTGGATCAGCGAGGTGGACGAGCGCAGGAACCCCTCCTTGTCCGCGTCCAGGATGCTGACCAGGGACACCTCGGGGAGGTCCAGGCCCTCACGGAGAAGGTTGATGCCCACCAGGACGTCGAAGGATCCCAGCCGCAGTTCACGCAGGAGCTCCACCCGGCGCAGCGTGTCCACGTCCGAGTGCAGGTATTCCACCTTGACGCCGTGGCCCAGCAGGTAGTCGGTGAGGTCCTCTGCCATCCGCTTGGTCAGCGTGGTCACCAGGACGCGCTCGTTCTTTTCCACCCGGGTCTTGATCTCGCCGAGGAGGTCGTCGATCTGTCCCTTGGTGGGCTTGACCACCACCTCGGGATCCACCAGGCCGGTGGGACGGATGATCTGCTGGACGTAGCCGTCTGCCTTGCCCAGCTCATACTTGCCGGGGGTGGCCGAGAGGTAGACGGTCTGGCCAACGCGTTCGAGGAACTCGTCCCACTTCAGCGGCCGGTTGTCCATGGCGGACGGCAACCGGAAGCCGAAGTCCACCAGGTTCCGTTTGCGGGACATGTCACCTTCGTACATGGCCCCGATCTGGGGAATGGTCACGTGGGACTCGTCCACCACCAGCAGGAAGTCGTCCGGGAAGTAGTCCAGGAGGCAGTGGGGTGCAGTACCCGGCTCCCGCCCGTCAATGTGCGCCGAGTAGTTCTCGATGCCGTTGCAGAAACCCATCTGCTGCATCATCTCGAGGTCGTAGGTGGTGCGCATCCGCAGCCGTTGGGCTTCGACGAGCTTGTTCTGGCCCTCCAGCACCTTCAGCCGGTCCGCCAGCTCATCCTCGATCCGTTTGATGGCCCGCGCCATCCGTTCCGGACCGGCCACGTAGTGCGAGGCCGGGAAGACGTACATCTCTTCCTCGTCGCGGATGACTTCGCCGGTAAGCGGGTGGAGGGTTTGGATGCTCTCAATCTCATCACCGAAGAACTCGATCCTGATGGCCAGTTCCTCGTACATGGGAATGATTTCCACGGTGTCGCCGCGCACCCGGAAGGTGCCGCGGTGAAAGTCCATGTCGTTGCGGGCGTACTGCATGAAGACGAACTTGCGGAGGAGGTCGTCCCGGTTCATCTCGGCGCCGCGGCGGAGGGTCACCATGCCGGAAATGTATTCCTCAGGGGTTCCCAGGCCGTAGATGCAGGACACCGTGGCCACCACGATCACATCTCGGCGGGTCAGCAGCGCGTTGGTGGCGGAGTGGCGGAGCCGTTCCACTTCCTCGTTGATGGAGGAATCCTTCTCGATGAAGGTGTCCGTCTGGGCCACGTACGCTTCGGGCTGGTAGTAGTCGTAGTAGGAAACGAAGTATTCCACCGCGTTGTTGGGCAGCAGTTCGCGGAACTCGTTGGCCAGCTGGGCGGCAAGGGTCTTGTTCTGCACCATCACCAGCGTGGGGCGCTGCACCTGTTCAATAAGCCAGGCGGTGGTGGCACTTTTACCGGTACCGGTGGCGCCAAGCAGCACCACATCCTTCTCGCCGTTGTTGATGCGCTCCGTCAGCTCAGCGATGGCGGCCGGCTGGTCTCCGGCAGGTTTGAACTCGCTGATGACTTCGAAGGGCGCTACAACACGGTTGATTTCCTGCGCAAGGCTCATGAATCTAATTTACAGCCGGGCACCGACACTGGACGGCCCCGTCCGTTACCGGCGAACATCCAGCACGGCACGGGCCGGTGTCAGGAAGCGCACGACGGCGGTTCCCACCCGGTTGCGTCCGCCCACGCGGCCATGAGGGGCCACGCGACGTCCGTGAACCACGGTTCCTTCGCCTCCGCGTAGGAGCTGGTGGTGCCCGAATCGGCGTGCCGGGCGGCGAGGTCAGCCTTGTGCGCCGCGTACAGCCGGAGCGCGGAGGGATCGTTCCGCAGCCAATCGCGGAACATCAACGCGAAGCGCCATCCGGCCGAACCGGCCGCCCGGACATGGACGTTGACGGCACGGCACGGGTCCGCGTTGGCGTGGAACCGCTTCAACCATGCTGCCGGGTTCGGAGCATTGGGCTTTGGAGTGTCGGATTCGACGTCCCGTACCGCCGGAAAGCCTGCTGCGGCCAGGAGAGGTGCGATGGTGGCCGCAACCGCGAGGTCAGGCACCGCCACCTGCAGATCGATCACGTCCTTCGCGGGCAGGCCGGGAACAGCTGTGGAGCCAATGTGGTCCACGGCCAGGATGAGGTCGGGTGCTGCCGCCACCAGCCGGCCCGCTATCCTGGCCGCCTCCTGCGCCCACTCCGTCCGGTGCGGTTCCAGGACCGGACCGCCGTTCCGCGGTGCGCGTTTCCCCGCCACCAGGTTGCGGGCGAAGGGAACCAGGCGCTCATCCCACAGCCGGTCCACCTGGCCCAGCAGGTGCTGCACGGTACCGGAGTTGTCCAGGACTGCGTCGGCCGCGGCCAGCCGGTCCTGTCGCGAGGCCTGGGCGTCCATCCGGGCACGCGCCGCTTCCGCGGTCATTCCCCGGTGCTCGAGCATGCGCTGCAGCCGCACGTCGTCCGGCGCATCCACCACCACCACCAAGTGGAAAGCGGACCCCTGGCCGGTCTCCACCAGGAGGGGAATGTCCTGGACCACCACGGCGTCAGCCGGGGCTGCTGCCGTGATGGCGGCGGCGCGGGCGCGCACCAGGGGATGGACGATGGCGTTCAAAGCGGCGAGGCGCTCAGGATTGCCGAACACCGCCGCCCCGAGACGCGCGCGGTCAAGCCGTCCGCCGTCGTCGAGCATTCCTTCGCCAAACTCCCCCACGATGCGTTGCAGGCCTTCGGTCCCGGGCTCCACCACCTCCCTGGCCAACGCATCCGCATCCACCAGCACGGCGCCGCGTTCCTGCAGCCGCGCGGCAACCACCGACTTCCCTGAGGCGATCCCGCCCGTCAACCCGATCTTCAGCACACCCCCACCCTACTGAACCGGCCTGGCCAGCTGAACCAGCCGGGCCACACCCCCATGGCGGCACTAGACTGGGCCGGATGCAAGAGCAAGAAAGCCGGGCCACTTCCTACACCACGCTGGCAGCGGGCGGGGACTTCCGGCATGAACTTGAGGTCAAGCGCTCCAGGTTCATCACGGTTCTCCGGAGGGCGGGCACGGAAGACGCTGCCCGCGACCTGGTGGCCGGCCTCCGCCGCGAGTTCCACGACGCCCGCCACCACTGCTCCGCGTTCGTCATCGGGCCGGACCGGACCGTCCAGCGTTCCAGCGACGACGGCGAACCGGCCGGGACTGCCGGCGTCCCCATGCTCGAAGCCCTGCTGAAAAGGGAAACCGCGCCGGGGGTGACCGACCTTAGCGACGTCAGCGCCGTCGTCGTCCGCTATTTCGGCGGTGTCCTGCTCGGCGCGGGTGGCCTGGTCCGTACGTATTCCGAATCAGTCTCGGCCGCCCTTGACCTGGCACCCCTTGCCCGGCGCAGCAGGCGGCGGATCTGTTCCACGGCGGTGCCGCACGCGGCAGCGGGGCGGCTGGAGAACGATCTGCGCGCCGCGGGCATGGTCATGGCGGACACCAGCTACCAGGACCGGCACACGGTGCTGCGGATTGCGGTGGCTGACAATGCTGCCGCCATCGCCGCTGCGTCCGATCGCCTGCTGCAGCTGACGGCAGGGTCCGCCGAGCTCAATCCCGACGGAACGGAATGGATTGATGAGCGGCTCGACTGATGTGACCCTGGCGGACGTGGACGAGGCCGTGGCGGACCGGCTGCTCCAATTGGCCAAGCGCGACGCCTCCCCCGATGAAGTGGCGCCCCCGCTGGGTGGACCCGGCTGGAACCTCGAGCGCACCGCCTGGTTCTACGGCTACCACCGCGCAGCAGCCGCAGGGCTGGACGGGCCTGCGGCGGAAAAGTCCTGGGCTGTCTTCAAGGGCACCCACATTGCCGGCTCCGTCCGGCTCAAGCGCGACCCCGCGGCTGGAATCCCCTCTGCGGAAACCGGCATCTGGCTTGGCCGGAGCTTCCGTTCCCGGGGAATCGGCGGTGCCGCCCTGGACCTCGTCCTGGCGGAGGGCCGCCGGGCGGGCCTGAAACGCGTCACCGCGCGGACCCTGTCCGGGAACCTCAGCGCCCAGCGGCTGCTCACGGCGGCAGGCGCGGCACTGACGCACGACGACGACGGGACGGTCCTCGCCGTCGTCGACCTTTAGTGCGGCGGCGGGACCCGTCCAGACGGGGGCCAGGGCGTTAGGCGCCTGTTGCTCCTAAAGTACAGCGGGCGCTTTAAAGCACAGTGGGCCCCCGCTTTCACGGGGGCCCACTGTGTCAGCCCGGAAGTCCGGGCCGGCGGCAATTAGTTGCCGGTCAGCTTCTCGCGCAGGGCAGCAAGTGCCTCGTCCGAAGCCAGGGTGCCGGCACCGGAATCGGTGGCAGCAGGCTCGGAGGAGTAGCTGGTGGTGCCGGAGTCGCTGTCGCCGGACGTTGCAGCTGCAGCGTCGTCGGCAGCGTGCTGGGCAACCTGCTTCTTGTGTGCTTCCCAACGGGTCTGGGCGTCAGCGTACTGCTGCTCCCAGGCTGCGCGCTGGTTCTCGTAGCCCTCGAGCCATTCGTTGGACTCGGGGTCGAAGCCCTCGGGGTACTTGTAGTTGCCCTCTTCGTCGTACTCTGCGGCCATGCCGTACAGAGCGGGATCGAATTCGGTGCTGTCGGCGTCGACGCCCTCGTTGGCCTGCTTGAGGGACAGCGAAATGCGGCGGCGCTCGAGGTCGATGTCGATGACCTTGACGAACAGTTCGTCGCCAACGGAGACAACCTGCTCGGCCAGCTCAACGTGGCGTACAGCGAGCTCGGAGATGTGGACCAGGCCTTCGATGCCGTCTTCGACGCGGACGAACGCACCGAACGGAACCAGCTTGGTGACCTTACCCGGAACAACCTGGCCCAGGGCGTGGGTGCGGGCGAAGGTCTGCCACGGATCTTCCTGCGTAGCCTTGAGCGACAGGGAGACGCGCTCGCGGTCCAGGTCGACCTCGAGAACCTCGACGGTGACTTCCTGGCCAACTTCGACAACCTCGGACGGGTGGTCGATGTGCTTCCAGGAGAGCTCGGAAACGTGGACGAGGCCGTCTACGCCGCCCAGGTCCACGAATGCACCGAAGTTGACGATGGAGGAAACGACGCCGGGACGGACCTGGCCCTTTTCCAGCTTGTTGAGGAACGTGGAGCGGACCTCGGACTGGGTCTGCTCGAGCCATGCACGGCGGGACAGCACAACGTTGTTGCGGTTCTTGTCCAGCTCGATGATCTTGGCTTCGATCTGCTGGCCGATGTACGGAGCAAGGTCGCGCACACGGCGCATCTCGACGAGGGATGCGGGCAGGAAGCCGCGCAGGCCGATGTCGAGGATAAGACCACCCTTGACAACCTCGATGACGGTACCGGTGACGACACCGTCTTCTTCCTTGACCTTCTCGATGTCGCCCCAGGCACGCTCGTACTGAGCACGCTTCTTGGAGAGGATCAGACGGCCTTCTTTGTCTTCCTTGGTGAGCACCAGGGCTTCGACCTGATCGCCAA
>Ga0308158_10001223_pt1 | contig 28664 bp, 21 predicted proteins | sample PhyBR2_FD_201038 | JGI IMG/M metagenome (GOLD analysis project Ga0308158, IMG submission 201038) | Phyllosphere microbial communities from UC Gill Tract Community Farm, Albany, California, United States - DLSLB.R2 | ecosystem: Host-associated > Plants > Phyllosphere > Unclassified | place: USA... | reverse complement strand
CCGCGTGTTCTACCGCGTGGCCGATAGTCGTGGCCGCACCATCACCGGCTACGAGGATCTTCCCCAGGCACCGCGCAGGAGTGGCAACCAGCCGCAGTTGTTCGATGCAGACTACAGCGGTGAGACGGTGCGCTTCGTGGTGGTCAAGCGCAGCTTTGCCGCCGCTTCTGCGCAGGGTGAAGTGCAGGTGCAGGTGGGGCAGACCCGCCGTGCACGCGCCGAACTGGCGCAGGAAATGGTCAACCGCGCCTTGATCGCCATCGGCGTGTTGTCGGCCTTGTTGCTGGCACTGGTGGCCTTCGGCGTGCATCGCGCGTTCCGTCCACTGGTGCGGCTGGAGCGCGAGCTGTCGCGGCGCGAACCCTCCGATCTGAAACCACTGGACTCGCATGTTCCGCGCGAGATGAACCAGATGGTCGGCGCTTTGAACCGCTTCATGGAGCGCCTGTCCAGCAGCAACGAAACCCTGCGTGCATTCATGGCCGAAGCCGCACATCAGATGCGCACACCGCTGGCAGCATTGCGCGCGCAGGCGCAGCTGGCCTTGGACGAAGAAGAACCCGAGGAGATGCAGCGCAGCCTGCGTGCAATCGAGCGCAATGCCACCCATATGAGCCGCCTTCTCAACCAGTTGCTCAGCGATGCCAGCGTCATCCACCGCTCCAACCTGCAGCGCTTCGCGCCGCTGGATCTTGTCGAAACCGTGCATCAGGCTTTGCATGAAGCCTTGCCGCAGGCAGGCCCGGCACCGCGCGTGCAACTGGCGATCACCACCGGTGCGGTGCAGGTCAATGGCGACGCCCTGCTGCTGCGCGAGGCGATCAAAAACCTGATCGACAACGCGGTGAAATACGGCGGCGATGGCCCGCTGCAGATCGCTCTGACGGTGCAGGACACGCAGGCGGTATTGACCATCGCCGACCACGGCCCCGGCATCAGCGCCGCCGATGCCGAACGCGTATTCGAGCGCTTCGGGCGCGGTGAAAGCGCGCCTGCCGGTGGTGCCGGCCTCGGGCTGGCCATCGTCAAGCGCGTGGTTGAAAGCCATGGCGGCAGCATCGACCTGATCAATCGGCCCGAAGGCGGTCTGGTCGCCACCATCCATCTGCCAAGGCATGCCGCATGAGCCGCTTGTTGATCCTGTTGCTGGGCCTGCTGCTGGCAACGCCACTGATGGCTGCGCCGGGTGATGTACAGCGCTTCCCCGCGCAGGGCGTTGTGACCGAGCAGCTGCGCATCCACGGCACCACCGACATCGAAGTATTCGCGGTGGTGATCGCCGACTACCAGCGCCTGCACCCGGGCACCGAAGTCGTTTACGAAGACATCATCACCCAGGATCTGTATGCGCGTTTCCTGCGCGACCGCAACACCGCGCGCACGCCCGATCTGCTGATTTCCAGCGGCATGGATCTGCAGACCAAGCTGGTCAACGATGGCCATGCACTGCCACATCGTTCGCCGCAGACCGAAGCCGTGCCTTCCTGGGCGAAGTGGCGCAATGAAGCCTTCGGCATCAGCTATGAACCGGTGGCGATGGTCTACAACACGCGTGCATTGCCTGCGGCAAAAGTGCCGCACACGCGTCGCCAACTGCTGGACCTGCTGCGTGCCGAAGGCACACCGCTGCGCGGCAAGGTCGGCACCTACGATATCGAACGCAGCAGCGTCGGCTATCTGCTGGCGACCCAGGATGCGCAGCGCGGCAGCATCGCTGGCGCCTTGCTCGGCGCATTGGGTGACAACGGCGTGGTGCGCGAGGAGCGTACCGGTGTGCTGTTGGACCAGGTCAGCAGCGGCAAGCTGTCGCTGGTCTACAACGTACTGGGTTCCTACGCGCAGGCGCGTATCGATGCTGGTGCGCCCTTGGGAATCGTCGAACCTGAGGACTACACCCTGGTGGTGCTGCGCACGGCGGTGATTCCGCGCAACAGCCCGCACCCGACCGAAGCCAAGCGTTTCCTCGATTACCTGTTGTCGGCCCGCGGCCAGCAGGTGTTGTCGCGCGAGGCGCGGCTGATGCCGATCATCCGCAACGGTGGCGGTGACAGCGATCCCGGCCAGAACCGGCGGCCGATCCAGCTTGGGCCCGGCTTGCTGGTGTATCTGGATGCGCTCAAGCGGCGCCAGTTCCTGGATGCCTGGCGCAGCAGCGTCGAGCCCAAGCCGCGCTGAGCGTGGCTCAGCGTAGCGGGATGGGGTGTTCGCTGGTTGGCGCAGCACCGTAGCCCGGGTAAGCGCAGCGCACCCGGGTCAAGCGGATCCAGTTGTCTTCCAGACGATCGGTCACCGATCCCGGGTGCGCTGCGCTTACCCGGGCTACGGTCGGATCGCTTTGTGCCCGCTCAGCGCACTGGCGCGGGGTTGTCCGTCATTGGCTGGCGCAGCGGGTTGCTGCTGCCTACTGCCGCGCATTTGCCCTGCACGCAACTACAGCCCTGGATCTCGGTGAAACCACAGACACTCATCATGCCCTTGGCCTGGCAGCTGGCTTGTACGCCGGCCGGATCGGTGGCGCTGTTGAGGTTGACGCAGGCCGGGTAATAACCGCAGCAGTTGCCGACGTTCTTCACGGTGCAATCGGCGTCGACCTTGCAGCTGCTGTCGACCACGACGGGCGTGGCAGCAGGTTTGGCAGGTGTTGATTGTTCGCTGGCTGGGACCGGTGCGGGTGCTTGCGAGGTGACAGGTGCGGTAGCGGCCGGTGAGCTGCAGGCGGGGACGGCGAGCAGCAGGCAGAGCAGCAGTGACAGACGGAACATGGGCGAATCCTGTTCTGGGCACGCGGTCATGGTAGCCGCGTCCCATGTGAGCAGGGGGTTACCGGGCTGTCAGCCGGCAACCCCACCCATCCCGATCAGGCCGACCAGGTATCGCGCAGGGTCACGCTGCGGTTGAACACCGGCTTGGCCGGCGTGTGGTCGCGGCGATCGGCGACGAAGTAGCCGGTGCGCTCGAACTGGTAGCTCTGTTCCGGTGCGGCCAGGGCAGCGGCCGGTTCGACGTAGCCGGTGACGACCTTGCGTGATTCCGGGTTCAGGTAATCGCGGTAGGTCTTGCCGTCGGATTCATCGTCCGGGTTGGCCACCGAGAACAGGCGGTCGTACAGGCGCACTTCGGCTTCCACTGCGTGCTGGGCGCTGACCCAGTGAATGGTGCCCTTGATCTTGCGGTTGGCGCCTTCCATGCCCGGACGCGATTCCGGGTCCAGCCAGCCGCGCAGCTCGACGATCTCGCCGGCGTCGTTCTTGATCACTTCATCGACGCGGGCGATGCCAGCACCACGCAGGCGCACTTCGCCGCCTGGTACCAGGCGCTTCCAACCCTTCGGCGGCACTTCGGCGAAGTCTTCGCGCTCGATCCACAGCTCACGCGAGAACGGCACGTCGCGGCTGCCAAAGCTTTCGTCCTTCGGGTGGTTGCTGAAGGTGAGGGCTTCTTCGTGGCCTTCCGGCAGATTGGTCAGCACCAGCTTGAGCGGATCGATCACCGCCATGCGGCGGGCGGCGGCGCTGTCCAGGTCTTCGCGCAGGGCGCCTTCGAGCACGCTGAAATCGATCAGCGAGTTCTGCTTGGAAATGCCCACGCGCTCGGCGAACAGGCGCATCGCGGCCGGGGTGTAACCACGACGGCGCAGGCCCTGCAGGGTCGGCATGCGCGGGTCTTCCCAGCCATCGACCAGGTTTTCGGTGACCAGCGCCATCAGCTTGCGCTTGCTCATCACCGTGTAGTTGATGTTCAGGCGTGAGAACTCGATCTGGCGCGGCTTGGCGGCCTCACGCGGCAGGCCCTTGTCGACCAGCGGCTGGGTCAGCGCATTGTCGTGGGCGTAGTCGACGTTGTCCACGCACCAGTCGTACAGCGGGCGGTGGTCTTCGAACTCCAGCGTGCACAGCGAGTGGGTGATGCCTTCCAGCGAATCGCCCAGCGCATGCGCGAAGTCATACATCGGGTAGATCGGCCAGGCATTGCCGGTGTTCTGGTGCTCGACGTGCTTGATGCGGTAGATCGCGGGGTCGCGCAGGTTGATGTTGCCGCTGGCCATGTCGATCTTGGCGCGCAGGGTGCGGGCGCCATCGGCGAACTCACCGGCACGCATGCGCGCGAACAGGTCCAGGTTCTCCTCGACGCTGCGCTCGCGGTACGGCGAGGGGCGGCCCGGCTCGGTCAGCGAGCCGCGGTAGGCGCGCACTTCCTCGGCCGACAGGTCGCAGACATAGGCCTTGCCGTCGCGGATCAGCTTCTGTGCGGCCAGGTAATAGGCGTCGAAGTAGTCCGAGGCGTGGCGCAGCTCGTTCCACTCGAAGCCCAGCCAGCGCACGTCGTCCTGGATGGCCTGCACGTATTCCGGGTCTTCCTTGGCCGGGTTGGTGTCATCGAAGCGCAGGTTGCAGACGCCGCCGAACTCGCCGGCGATGCCGAAGTTCAGGCATATCGACTTGGCATGGCCGATGTGCAGGTAGCCATTGGGCTCGGGCGGGAAGCGGGTCTTGATGGCCGTGTGCTTGCCGCTGGACAGGTCCTCACGGACGATCTGACGGATGAAATCGCGCTTTTCGGGGGCGTTTTCCGGCGTGGCGGCCACAGCAGGCGTGTTCTCGGACATGGGGACGCAGTGTATTGAAGTAAACCGCAAGTTTAGCCGAGCCGGGCGTTGGCTGCCGGGACGGGGCTATGCTGGGCTATCCCACCGTATGGATTCGTACCGATGGACCGCCCCGTTCTGGTGATAGGCAACAAGAATTACTCGTCCTGGTCGCTGCGCCCGTGGCTGCTGCTGCGCCATTTCGGGGTGGAGTTCGACGAAGTACGTTTGGCCCTGGATACGCCGGCCTTCGCCAGCGAAGTGCTGCAGCATTCGCCGACCGGCAAGGTCCCAGCGCTGCGTGATGGTCAGCTTCAGCTCTGGGATTCGCTGGCGATCTGCGAATACGCCAACGAGCGCTGGCTGGGCGGACGCGGCTGGCCGGCTGATCTGGCCCAGCGCGCCGTAGCCCGGGCGGCCGCGGCCGAAATGCATTCAGGTTTCACCGCGTTGCGCACCCAACTGCCGATGAATAGCCGCCGTCAGCCCGATGGCTACCGCTGGGACGCCGCCGCCCAAGCCGACATCAACCGTATCCGCGCGCTGTGGAGCGAGCTGCGCCGCCAACACGGCGCGGGCGGGGCGTTCCTGTTCGGCCAGTTCGGCATCGTCGATGCGATGTTCGCACCGGTGGCGGTACGCTTTGACGGCTATGGCGTGGCCGCGGAAGGCGTTGCCGGTGACTACCTGCAGGCGCTGCTGGCGCTGCCGTCGCTGCGCGAGTGGCGGCAGGCCGGGGCGGTGGAAACCGAGCAGCTTGCTGCCACCGATGCCCTGCGCCAGCCGGTTTGAGCGGAGAACCCCATGCAACTGATCTACCAGAGCAATAACCTGTTCGACGCCCATCTGGTCAAGCACGCGTTGGAGGATGCCGGCATCCCGGCCTTCGTGTTCGGCGAGTCCTTGCTCGGTGCGGGTGGCGAGCTGCCCTTGTTTGGCCTGTTGCGGGTCTGCGTACCCGATTCGGCCAAGCCCGAGGCCGAGGACATCGTCGCTGCATTGGGCTTGGACGACGGCCCCGCCGACCCCATCTTGGATGACGATGAAGCGCCGGGATTCCTCCCGGCCTGAGGAGCTGACATGTTGGGAATCGGCCAGGGAATACTGGGTATCGGCGCGTTCAAGCAGCGCCTGCCGCGCCCGGAAGAAGCACTGCCGGGGCGGGACACGCCGCTGCCGCTGCACAACCGGCATTTCGTCAACGGCCAGCCGCTGCGGGCCGATTTCAACGGCTTGCAGGTGCTGGACGTGGGCCTGGGCTGTTTCTGGGGCGCCGAGCGCAAGTTCTGGCAGCTGCCGGGTGTGGTGACCACGGCGGTGGGCTATCAGGGCGGCGTCACCCCGAACCCTACGTATGAAGAAGCCTGTTCCGGCCTTACCGGCCACACCGAGGTGGTGCGGGTGGTGTTTGATCCTGCACAGGTGACGTTGGAGACGGTGCTGCGCACCTTCTGGGAAAACCACGATCCCACCCAGGGCATGCGCCAGGGCAACGACACCGGCACCCAGTACCGCTCGGTGATCTACTGCCATACGCAGGAACAATACGACGCGGCGCTTGCCAGTCGCGATGCCTACCAGCAGCAGCTGACTGCATCGGGTTTTGGTGAGATCACCACCGAGATCCTGTTCCCGGCACCGCCGTTCTATTACGCTGAGGATTACCACCAGCAGTATCTGGCCAAGAACCCGAACGGTTACTGCGGTATCGGTGGCACTGGCGTGAGCTGCCCGATTGGCCTGGATGCCTGAGTCATGAGTGCCGCACCGCGCCGTTTGTTGGTGGTGTGGCACAGCTTTACCGGCGCTACTGCGTCGATGGTGGGCGCTTTGGTGCAGGGTGCCCGCGAGAGTGCGGGTGATGCGGTGCAGGTGATTGCCTTGCGCGCCGCCGATGCCGGTGCGGATGATGTGCTTGCCGCCGATGCGGTGGTGTTCGCCACGCCGGAGACATTGGCCTCGATGAGCGGGGCGATGAAGGATTTCTTTGATCGCAGCTATTACCCGCTGTTGGGGCGCTGCGAGGGCAAGCCGTATGCGCTGCTGGTATGTGCTGGATCGGATGGTCATCCGACGATTGCGCAGTTGCGCAGGGTGGCGTTGGGCTTGCGTTTGAAGGAAGTGGCCGAGCCGGTGCTGGTATGTACGCAGGCACAGACGGCTGAGGCGATTGTTGCTGGGAAGCAGCTGTCTGAGGCGCAGTTGGCGCGAGGCCGTGAGCTGGGCGCGCTGCTGGCAGCAGGGCTGGAGCTGGGCGTGTTCTAGCCTTTGCTCAAGCCCCTCTCCCGCATGCGGGAGAGGGGTTGGGGTGAGGGCGCTCTGAAAGCACGTGGAGCAAAAGCTTTTAGAGCTTTAGAAGCTTTAAAAGCTCCCCTCATCCGGCCTTCGGCCACCTTCTCCCGCTCGCGGGAGAAGGGAGGCGTCAGGCATTGCTTTGGCTGTTAGTTCCCAAGCTCATCCGCAATCCGCTGACGCAGCGTCTGCAGGTCCTTGGCAAACGCCTCAATACCGGTGGCCAGCTTCTCCGTAGCCATCGGATCAGCCGCCATATCCGCATCAAACTTCGCTTCATCGATCGCAGCGACACTCACCGCTTCGGCAGCACCAGCCACCAGCTTGCGCGGCAACTCGCCAAAATCGGCATCCAGCTTCTCCAGCAGATCCGGCGAGATCGTCAGACGATCACAGCCAGCCAGCGCTTCAATCTGCGCGGTCGAACGGAACGACGCACCCATGACAACGGTGCTGGAACCGCGACGCTTGAACTCGGCGAACACACCGCGCACGAACACCACGCCCGGGTCTTCGTCGATGTTGGCCGGGGTTTGGCCGTTGGCCACGTACCAATCCAGGATGCGGCCGACGAACGGCGAGATCAGGAAGGAGCCGGCTTCCGAGCAGGCCAGGGCCTGGGTCGGGTTGAAGATCAGGGTCAGGTTGCAGTCGATGCCTTCGGCCTGCAGTACGCGTGCGGCTTCCACGCCGGCCCAGGTGGCGGCGATCTTGATCAGCACCTTGCTGCGCGGCACACCGGCCGCTTCGTACATGGCGATGAACTCGCGCGCCTTGGCGACGGTGGCCTCGGTGTTGTGGGCCTGGTCGGCATCCACCTCGGTGGACACGCGGCCCGGCACCAGCTCTGCCAGCATGGTGCCCACGCCGACGGTCAGGCGGTCGACCACGGCATTGGCGATGGCCTGCTTGTCACCGGCTTGGGCGCGGCCCCACTGCAGCTCACGCTCGATCAGGCCGGCATAGACCGGCAGGTCGAGGGCTTTCTTCACCAGGGTCGGGTTGGTGGTGCAGTCGACCGGGCGCAGGCGCTTGATGGCGTCGTAATCGCCGGTATCGGCGACGACGACGGACAGTTCGCGCAGCTGCGCGAGCTTGGATGCAGTGCTCATGAGGTGCTCCGGATCAGGCGGGGATGTCGCCATCATCGACGGCGGCGATGACAGCGGCGGTGTCCTGGTCGAAGGTCGGCGCGGCGAATGGCTGCGGGCCGGGGGTGCGACCAAACACGATGGGACGGGTGATGCCGCGGTAGCTGCCCAGCAAGGGGTGCTGCAGCGTGGTGATCATGTCTTCGGCCAGCACCTGCGGGTGCTCGAACATGTCCTCGACCTTGCGCGCGGCGGCGCACGGCACTTCTTCGCCGAACAGCGCTTCCCAATCCAGCGCGCTGCGTGCAGCCAGCGCGGCATGCAGCTTGGCCAGCAGCTCGTCGGAATGCTCGGCACGCTTGCGCACGGTGTCGTAGCGCGGATCGCTGCCCATTGCCGGCAGGCCGATCTTGTCGCACAACGCCTGCCAGAAGCGCGGCGTATTGGCCGAGATGTAGAGATGGCCCTGCGCGGTCGGGTGGATGCCGGTAACACCGCCCGAGCGCATGTCACGGCCCACGCCTTCCGGCTCGCCTTCGGCCCAGATCATCCGTGCCGACTGCATGGTCAGCGCGCTGCGCAGCAGCGACACGCCCACGTACTGGCCTTCGCCACTGCGTTCACGCTCGAACAAGGCCGAGGACACACCGGCAGCCACCAACGCGGCGGCGTAGTAGTCGACCACCGAGCCGTACAGGATCTCCGGCGCGCCGCCGGGCTTGCCCTGCATCGCGCACATGCCGGTCATGGTCTGCAGCACCTGGTCGTAGCCGGCCTTGTCCTTGAGCGGACCGTCCTCGCCGTAACCGGTGACCGCGCAGTACACCAGGCGCGGGTTGATCTTGTTCAGGCTGTCGAAATCGATGCCCAGGCGCGCCGGCACGCTGGGACGGAAGTTGTGCACCAGTACATCGGCCTCGCGCACCAGGCGCATCAGCACCGCACGCTGGTCGGCTTCCTTCAGGTCCAGCACCACGCCGCGCTTGGAGCGGTTCACGCCGAGGAAGGCGCGGCTCTCGGCCTCCAGCGTGGACGGGTACTTGCGCAGGTTGTCACCAACCGGCGGTTCCACCTTGATCACTTCCGCGCCTTGGTCGGCCAGCAGGGTGCAGCCGTACGGCCCGGCGATATAGGCGCTCAGGTCCAGCACGCGCACGCCGCTGAGCGGACCACGGGCACCATCGCGCTGGGCGATGTCGAACGGAGATGGGTTGTTGCTTGCTGACATGGGCTGCACTCGAATCCTTGATTGCAGTTTCCTCCCGGTGGATGGGAAGAAACATATCGTGCGGGTATTTTCAGCGAGGACAAAAAGCAGGTATCGCGGTGTCATCGCCTTCAAAACCACCGCTGCCTTCACAGTTTCCGGTGACAGGCAGCGGTGACAGGCTTATTGCGGGGCCAGCGACAGCCAGCTCAGGCGCCAGACGTCGTGTTCGCGGCCACCACAGCGGTAATAGGGCTCGAATACCAGCGGCGCGCGGCTTTGCAGCTGCATCGTCACCGGCGCGCCTTCACCGTCGTCCTGGCCCACCTGCAGCCAGCGCGAAGGATCACCTTCTGGAAGTTTCACTGTTTCATCGGTCTTGAAGCCATCGATCAGCGTGGTTGCATAGACCAGCGGGCCGTAACTCAAGCCGACGTATTCCCAGCGCAGCACTTCCTGCGCTACCGGTGAACCGTCGGGCGCGCGCGATTCCTGCACATTGATGTTGGCGGCACGGTGCAGCTGCGGCTGCATCGGCAGCTGCACGCTGACCAGATCGCCGGCCTGCCACTGGCGCTGCAGCTGCACGTAACCATCCGTACCAACCTGCACCGGCACATTGACGCCATTGACCTGGATGCGTGCATCCTCGGCCCAGGCCGGGATGCGCAAGCCGATGCCGAAGCTGGCGCTGTGCTCGGGCATCACCCGCAGGCTGATCTCGCCGTTGAACGGATAGCGGGTCTGCTGCTGCAGCACCACCGTGCCGGCGTCTGCCTGCTGGAGCGTGGCTTCGCCGGCGCCGTACAGGTTCACCCGCAATCCGCCGTCGGCGGCAACGCCATAGGCCACCTGCGGCAGCTCTTCCACCGCCATCGCGCCGGACGACTTGCAGCAGCGCCAGTACGTCGTGTGCACGCGCTTGCCGTTGGGGAAGGTGTAGTAACACCAGTCCTCACCGTTCGGCGCCATCGCCGCCAGCAGGTCGTTGTAGGCAGTGCGTTCCAGTTCGTCTGCGTAACGCGCGTGGCCGCTGATGGCCAGCAGCTCGCGGTTGAGCTGCATCCATGCCAGCACCGAACAGGTTTCCACATAGGCCTGCGGGAAGAAGGTGCGCGGGGCATTGAACACCTCGCGCGAGCGATGCGCGACGCCGCCCCACGGGCCGCCGCCCAGGGTCAGGTGCTGCTCGCGGATGTTGTTCCACAGGTTGTCGATGGCCAGCTTGTAATCGGCCTTGCCGGTGGCCTTGTACAGCTTGGCCAGACCCACAAGGTTCCACGACAGCTGGTAGGCCTTGCCGGTGGCGATGAAGGCGGCGTCTTCGTTGGCGATGCCCTTGTCGAGCAGGGCCAGGCGCGGGTTGGCATTGGCCTGCTGCAGGATCTTCTCGGCCAATGCGAGGTAACGCGGCTCACCGGTAACCAGGTACAGGTCGGCGGCCGGGTCCAGCAGCACCGTCGCCGACATGCCGTGGTGGTTGCCCAGCGTGGTGATGTCGATGCCCGATTCCAGCGCCTGCCAGCACAGGTCGGCGATGCGCCGCGCGGCCTGCAGGTAACTGTCATCGCCCAGCGCACGCCAGGTTTCGAGGAAGCCGAGGATCAGGTAGCTGTGGGTCCATATGTCCCAGGTGCGCAGTGCCGGTTCGCCGTTCCAGCTCTCGGGCTTGGGCGGCTGCGGCACGGTGAAGCGGCGGTCGGCGGCATAGTTGCCGAGATAGCCGTCTTCATCCTGCTGGCTGATCAGCCAATCGGCGACACGGCGCAGGTTGGCTTCCAGTTCGGGCTGGCCGCCCTGCGCAACTGCGCGGGCGGTGGCCGACAGCCACTTGCCGGCATGTTCGCCATACCAGTCACCTTCCTGGTTCTGCTGCTTGTGCGCCTGGCCGAAGATGCTGATCGAGGGGCTGGCTTCATCGACGATGAAGTGGCTCAGGCGGCCGCTGCGGTTGGCGGCGAGCATCTGCCCGAACACACCGTCGAGCTTTACCGCCGCCGGCGTGATCAGCTGCTGGCCGCTGGTGATGGCCGCACTCATGCCGCGTCCACCACGCAGCGGAAGCCGAGCATGCCGCTGCGGTCCTTGGCCGGTGCCATCAGCAGGTACTTGCCGTGCTGGTCCAGGCGGTAGGCCTGCGGGAAATACCAATGCGAGGTCTGCGGCTGGTAGCTGGAACCACCGCGCAGGATCGCCGCACGGGTGTGCTCGTCGCTGAACTCATCGGTCCACTGCCACACGTTGCCGACCAGATCCTCGACGCCGAACGGGCTGGCGCCCTGCGGATGCGCATCGACATCGGCCGGGGCCAGCAGGCGGCGGCCACGGTTGACCTGCGGCACACGGCTCTGGTCCCAATCGTTGCCCCACGGATAGGTTCGGCCATCGTTGCCCTGGGCGGCGTACTGCCATTCCCATTCGTGCGGCAAGCGCTTGCCGGCCCACGCGGCATAGGCGCGCGCATCTTCCAGCGACACCCAGATCACCGGCTTGTTGTCCCAGCCGGCGCGCGGTGCGCCATCCACCCAATGGGCGAGGAAGTTGATGTCATCGGCCGGGTGGTAGCCAGTGGCGTCGATGAAGGCCTTGAACTGCGCATTGGTGACCGGATGGCGATCGATATGAAACGCCTGCATCTGCATCAGCTTGCGGTGATGGCGGCGGGGGCAGTCTTCCCACGGGAACTGCACGTCCTGGCCGGCCCAGTTGAAGCCCTCGATCTCGACACCGCCAACGGCGAACACGAATTCGCCCGCCGGAATGGTGACCATGCCCTGCGGCGCGGCAGCCTGCGCGGCGGTGGCGGGAATCTCGCGCAGCTGCTGCGGGATTGCCTTCCATGCGCCGGAGAAGCTGTTGAGCGGCTGCTCGGCGCGCTTGGCAGCTTCGATCAGGAACGCATCCAGGCCTTCAACGGCAACGCCCGCCTGCACGCTCAGCACCGCACCAAAGCCGCGTGCTTCCATCGGCAGCTCGATGATGGCCACGCCATCACGCACGGCCGGCGACAGCTCCACGCCGTGCCAGACATCGTAGTAACGAGTGCCGTCCACATGCGGCAGACCGATCTGCTCGCCGTTGACCGCGTACTCGTTGCGGTTGATGAACGTGTGCAGGCACTGGCCTTCGACCGGGAACTTGCTGGCGAAGATGCCGCCCTGGTAGCAGACCTGGTAGGGCTCCCAGTCCATCGCCACGATCAGCGCCGGGAACTGGCGATAGATGGCGGCGATGCGGCGCAGGGTTTCACCATCGCGGGCGGTGAACTGATTCCAGATTCCCCAGATGTTTTCCCAGGCGTTGTAGCCGATGCCGTTGAAGAAGCAGTACTGCAGGTCGTGGTTGCGGTTGCGGCCCCAGCGATTCTCGTAGTTGACCATGTGGCGCGGCTCCAGCCACTTCCACTTGGACACCGGCGGCACCGGGCCATCGGGGGCCTTCTTGCCCCAGCTCTGCACGTTCCAGATCAGCTGCTCTTCCGAGCTGATGGTGGATTCGGGCTGCACCACCACCGGGTTGCCGTTGGCGTCGCAGGCATCGAAGAACGCACGCGGCACGCCGTTGAAGGTGTCGCCGTTGATGCCGTCGGCACCGGTGGCCTTGATGATCTCGGCCAGCCCGTCCCAATGCGTCACGCCTGGGTCACGGGTGCCGTGGTCCCACGGCTTGGCCGGCAGGAACACGCGCACGCCGCGCTTCTGGAATGCCTTCACCGCAGCCGTCAAACCTTCAAGGCCGCCCGGCAGGGTGTGCGCCAGATCGAACTGGTTGCGGTCGTCGATGCCGATGTTCGGGTAGATGTACCAGATCAATACCGAGTCCAGGCCGCCGAAGCGCTCGATCAGGTCGTCCAGGTATTTGTCGACGGTGTACTGCGCGGTTTCCACGTCGAAGAAATAGCGGTCCTCGACCATCATCTGCGCATGCACGAAGTTGCGCTGTGCCCACTGCAGTTCCGGTCGGCGGTAGTTCACGTCGGTATAGCCGATGCGCACCAGGTGTTCCTGGCGCCAGTCCTTCAGCTCGGTCAACCAGTCGGCGGCGCTGGCATTGGCATCGATCATCCAGCTGCCGATGTCGGCGAACGGCCAGGCCGGTGCCTTGCCCGGGGTGGGCAGGTAGCGGCCGGTGGTGACGTGCGAGAACTTGTACTCGGTGTGGATCGCCTCACGCCCGTAATCGGGGGAATCGTTGTCGTAATCGGGCGCGGGGTAGGGCGAAGTCATGGTGGTCATCCAGCTGAAACGGGGGAGAGGTAAGGCTTACAGCGCGCACCAGGCCGCAAGCGCGGCATGGGCGTCGGCGCCGGGCAGGCGGCTGGCATCGGCCAGCAGGGTCTGCACGTCGGCATGGTCGGGGATGCTTGATTGTGCACCCAGGCGGGTGCAGGCCAGGGCCGAGGCCGCACTGGCGGCCAGCAGGGCCTGATGCAGCGGCTCGGCCTGGGCCAGGCGGGCGATCAGGGTGCCGCAGAAGGTATCGCCGGCAGCCGTGGTATCGAGTGGTGAGATCGAGAACGCTGGCTGCACCACGATCTGTCCATCGATGCGGGCCAGGCAGCCGCGCGCGCCGAGGGTGACGATCACGCAGGGAACATCCAGCCGCGCCAGGCCGGTGGCCAGATCCGGCGGATTGCCGGCAACCACGGCCAGCTCACCTTCATTGACGATCAGCATGTCCAGCTGTGCCAGCAGTTCGGCCGGCAACACCTGCGCCGGCGCGGCATTCAAGGCGACTTTTACGCCGGCGGCACGGGCTGCGGTTGCGTAGGCCTGCACCGAGGCCAGCGGCGACTCCAGCTGCAGCAACAGCCATTGCACGCCATCCAGCAACGGCAGGTGCGCGGGCAGCAAGGCCATATTGGCGCCGGGTGCGACGGTGATCGCGTTCTCGGCATCATCGGACAGGCAGATGAAGGCGGTGCCTGTCGGCAACTGCGCATCGCGTACTGCATGCAGCAGCACGCCAGCGTCGTTCAACGAGGCTTCAATTGGCTTGGCGAAGTCATCGGCACCCAGCGCAAGCAGCATCTGCGTGGCAGCGCCACCGGCACGCGCGCAGGCCACGGCCTGGTTTGCACCCTTGCCACCGGGGAAGGTACGGAATTCGCGGCCGAGCACGGTCTCGCCCGGTGCCGGCACATGCGCCGCGCGCACCACGAAATCGAGATTGGCCGAGCCGGCGACAAGAACGGTGGAACTCATGGAATGGCCTGGTAAACGAGGTTGTAGAAACGGGTGGACGGTGAAGCAAGCGCCTTGTCACCGCTGGGCAGGTATTGCATCAGCAGGATCGCCACCAGCTTCTCCTTGCGGTCGATGGTGAAGTAGGTGGACGCCGCACCGGACCAGCCGAACTGACCGACGCTGCCGAGCTTGCCGCGGTAAGCCGGGTTGGTGATGACATAGCCGCCCAGGCCAAAACCTTCGCCCGCGCCATAGCTGCTGATGGCCGGCTCGAAGCCACCGAGCTGGTCGCTCATCATCAGATCGACGGTCTTGCGCGACAGCAGTTGCTGCTTCCCACTGCGGCCATCATCGAGCAGCATATGGGCGAATTTCAGGTAATCGGCGGCGGTGGAGTACAAGCCGCCGGCACCGCTGTCATAGCCCTTCAGGCGCACGCCCGGGTTACGCGCGCTGAGCGTGTCAGCCACGCGCAGACTGCCATCGTCGTTGCTGGTTGGCAGCTCGACCACGCGGCCACGCTGCGCCAACGGCACTTCAAAGCCGGTGTCGTGCATCGCCAGCGGGCTGAAGATGCGTTGCTGCAGGAACTGCGCGAAGGGTTGCCCGCTGACCACCTCGACCACGCGCGCCAGCAATTCGGTATTGCTGCCCTCGTAATGGAAGTGGGTGCCGGGCTCGTCGGCCAGCGGCAGTGTGGACAGGCGGCGTGCAACGTCCTGCAGTGAGGTTGCACTGTCGACATCGGCCGCGGTCAGCAGCTTGGTCGCCACCCGGTGCGTGTCCGACGCTGCTGCAAAGCCGCTGGTATGGGTGAGCAGATGGCGCAGGGTGATCGCACGCGGTGCACCTTCGGTCTGTGGATGTTGCAGGTCACCACCGGTCACCACCGTGCGGTCGGCGAACTCGGGCAAGTAGCGCGCCAGCGGATCGTCCAACGACAGCTTGCCTTCTTCCAGGAGCATCAGCACGGCGACCGAGGTCACCGGCTTGGTCATCGAGTAGATGCGGAAGATGCTGTCGGCCTGCAGTGGCCGGTGGCCAGCGCTGTCGGCATGGCCGTAGTGCTGCTGGAACACGATGCGGCCATCGTGCTCGACCAGCGCCACCGCGCCCGGGAACTGGCCCGGTGCGGTGCTGGCCTGCAGGAAACCATCCAGCCGCTGCCAGCGCTCATCAGCGTGCAGCAGCGGCGCGGACAGGCACAACAGGAGTGCGGCGCCATGGCGCAGCCAGCGGCGGCTGCGCGGTGTTGCGATGGATTGATGCATGGCGTGCACTCCTGCGCTCATCAGCGGAACGTATACGAATAGCTCAGCGACACCACGCGACCGCGACCGGCCCAGTAGTTCTGCCAGCCATCGCCCTGCGAGCCGCTGAGGATGTAGTACTTGTTGAACAGGTTGTCCACGCCCAGCGAGAACGTACCGAAGTGCCCCGAATCATAGTTCACGCCCAGATCCCACAGCGTGTAGCCGTTGATCTTTTCGTCGTAGTCGTACTCTTCGCCGTCGTATTCGCGCACTGCCGAGCCGGTGAGGTGGCGGTCGCGCAACATGCTGGCACCGAGCGTGGCGTCGAGGTTGGGCAATGCCTTCCACACCAGCGCGACGTTGATCTTGTCCGGCGTCGCATCGAAGATGCCCAGTGGCTTCTTCATCGGACCTGCATCGTAGCGGCCCTGCGGGTCGGGGCCCCAGAACGAGGTGTAGCCGCGCAGGTGCGTGTACAGGCCGGTGATCTTGAAGGTGTCGGTGAAGCGGAATTCGCCAGTGAGCTCGATGCCTTTGATGTCGGTGGGCGCGCGGGTCATGATGAAATCGCTGGTCAGCGGGTCCACTTCCAGCGATGCACCGAAGTCGGAGGTGGAGTGGTACCAGCTGCCACTCAGCGCACCGCGCGAACCACGCCAGTTGAAGCCGATGTCGATGTTGTCGACGATGATCGCCTGCAGGTCGAGGATGCCGGCCACGGTCTGGCCCGGGTAATTCACGTTGCGCAGCGGGATGCCGATGTCAGGCAGGGTGAAGCCCTTGCTGTAGGCACTGAACAGGGAGAACTCATCGGTGACGCGCCAGATCGCGCCGATGTTGGGCAGGTTGGCGGTGTAGTCCAGGGTGCCGCCTTCGACGAAGGAATTGTTGCGGTAGGCGACGGTGGTATAGCTGTCGATGTCGAGCTCACCGTTCTCGCGACGGAAGCCGCCGCTGACCGTGACCGGGCCGATATCCCAGGACAGCTGCGCATACGGGGCAACGCTCCTGTAATCCATCGGCGGCACCCAGACGCGGTCGGTCATCACCAGCCGCTGCTCGGCCACGTCCTGCACGAAGTCCACGCCGGTATGCAGCTCCAATCCGTCCACGCCAAAGATGCTGGGGCGTGTCCACGAGGTACGCAGGCCCTTCTTGCGCGACTGGATCTCGGACTGGTCGAAGATGCGGTCGGCATCATCGGCCGGTGCCGGCTTCACCAGCTGGCGGTCGGCACCGTTCTCCGGCAGGAAGCGCATGCCCTGCTTGGCCTGGTAACCGACCAGGTCGAGCGTGCCGCCGTAGAAATCGCTGTGGGTGTACTGCAGGCTGTACTGGATGAACTTGTTGAGCGCATCGCGCTGGCCGTCGATATGGCCCTTGATCGAGGTATTCGGCACCGGCGTGTCGCAGGGCGGCCAGTCGTTCGGGCCCTTGCAGCCGACCAGCTGGATGTAATCGCCATTGCCGCCGATGTTGAAGTTGCTGTACGTGGCCTGCAGGCGCTGTTCGCCGTCCTCGCCGAAGTTGTAGCCGCCCTTCATGTACAGGTTGCGCGACTGCGAATCGGCCAGCGAACCGCTGGAATTCATGCCGATGCTGCGGTTCTTGGCGTCATAGGCCATGCCGCGCTCCAGCTGCGAGACGCTGGCAAGGAAGTCGTAGTTGTCCTGCTTGATCGCATGGCTCAGGCCCAGCTTCCAGCCGACGCTGTCGTCGTTGAACTGGGTCTGGTAGCGCGCATTGATGGTGGTCTCGCTGCCGATCTGTTCCGGCACCTTGGAGATGTAGTTGATCACGCCACCGGTGGCGCCGATGCCTTCGGCGGCGGATGGGCCGTTGATCACTTCGATGCGGCCGATCACGCCCATGTCGGTGAAGGTGCCGTTGCGCGTGCCTTCGCGCAGTGGTGAGCCTTGCGGGATGCTGTCGAACAGGCGCAGCGGAATGCGCCCACGCAGCGACTCACCGGAGTTGGTCATCGCCTGCGAGGATTCGGCATAGCCGGGAATGGTGCGTGCCAGTACTGCGGTGTTGTCCTCGGTGATGATCAGCGACTGCTTGATCTCCTCCGGGGTGATGATCGAGATCGCGCCGGGAATCTCGTCCACTGCCTTGGGCGCGCGCACCCCGGTGACGATGACCCGGTCGAGCTCGGTGGCTTTCCTGTCCTGCGCGCGCTTGTCGGCGCTGCGGCTGTCTTCTTCGTCTGCTGCCTGCATCTGCTGGGCCTGCACGCTGCTGCTGATCGCAGCGGCCAGAGCCAGAACCCCCAACACTACCGGTGCCTTCTTCATGTTGTTTATCTCGTTTTTGTTTTAGATAAGACGTGCATGAACTACTGCCGCGCAGCGCGACATTCCGATACTTCTGTTGGCTGCTGCATCCCTCCCGACGCAACTCCCCGACAAGAGCAGCCTAGGCGTGCACAAGGGGGCATTGAAGGCGGGGGGGCTTGCTTCAGACGTGAGGTTTTGTTGCTTGAAACAAGCTGTGGTTTTTTCTTGCGGCGCAACAAGAAAGGTTTTCTTGTTGCTGCAGCCGTTGCTTTTGTAGGAGCGGCGTAAGCCGCGAAGCAGACGACCGTTCCGGCGACGAGGAATCTGCAACTGCAGGATGTGCGGGAGCGGATGCTTCTCCAGCTTCGCGGCTTACGCCGCTCCCACAAACAACAAACATCAAACAAAAAAACGGCGCCACAGTTGCCTGTGGCGCCGTCTTCAAGTTGCAGCTATCAGAACTTGATGGTGTGCGACAGCGACACCATCCGGCCGCGGCCGGAGAAGTAGTTCTGCCAGCCCGGCAGCTGCGACCAGGTCAGCACGTACTGCTTGTCGAACAGGTTCTCGATGCCCAGCGACAGCTGGCCGAAGCGGCCGGTGTCGTAGTTCACGCTGAGGTCCCACAGCGCGTAGCCATAGGTGTTCTCTTCGTTGGCATAGACGTCGCCGTTGGCCGGATTGGTGAAGGTCTCACGCAGATCGCGGTCGAAGGTCTTGCTCACGCCCAGGGTGGCGTTGAGGGTATCGGTCGGGGTCCAGGTCAGCGAGGCATTCACCTTGTCCGGCGAGATGTCCAGGATGCCCATTTCCTTCTTCAGGCCCGAGCCCGGGTAGTACTGGGTCTGGCCACGGATGCGCGAGTACAGGAAGGTGGCCTTCCAGTGCTCGTTGAAGGTCCAGGCGCTGTTCAACTCGAAGCCTTCGATCTCGACCGGTGCGCGGGTCAGGATGAAGTCTTCGGTCACCGGGTCGATGGTCAGGCTGGAGCCGTAGTCCGAGGTGGAACGGTATACCGATGCACCCACCTGGCCCTTGGCACCACGCCAGTTGACGCCGATTTCCTTGTTCTCGGTGATCAGCGGCTGCAGGTCAGCGATGCAGGACACGGCCTTGCACGGGCTGTTGGCCTGGATGTTGCGCAGCGGGATGCCGACGTTGGCGATGCCGAAGCCTTCGGAGTACGAGGCGAACACCGACCACTGGTCGTTGATGCGCCAGATCGCACCGAAGTTGGGCATGTTGGCCTTGTAATCCATCTTGCCGCCCTGCACCGGGGTGTTGTCGCGGTAGGCAACGGTGGTGTAGCTGTTGATCTTCAGCTCACCGTCCTCGCGGCGGATGCCGGCATCCAGCGTCACCGGGCCGATGTCCCAGCTCAGCTGCGCGTACGGCGCCAGGCTGGTGTACTTCATCGGCGGCACCCACAGGCGGTTGGTCAACGCCAGGCGCTGCTCGGCGGTGTCTTCGACCATGTCCAGGCCGGCACGCAGGCGCAGGCCTTCGACCTTGAACAGGTCGCCATAGGCGTAGCCGAAGCGCAGGCCCTTCTTCTCGCTGTTGATTTCCGACTGGTCCCAGATGCGCTCGGCTTCTGGCGGAGCCGGCTTGGTCAGCTGGCGATCGGCGCCGTTCTCCGGCACGTAGCGCATGGCCTGCTCGGCCCAGTAGGCATCAACGCTGAGGTCGCCGCCGAAGAAATCGGCATTGGTGTACTTCACCGCGAACTGTTCGAAATCGTTGAACTCGGCCAGCGAGCCAGCGATGGAGCCCTTCTCGGCGGTGTTGGTGGTGGGGTTCGGGCACTCCACTGGATCGAAGCGGCAGCCTTCCACCGGGATGTAGTTGTGCTTGCCGCCGATGTGGAAGTTGCTGTAGCTGGCCTGGATGCGCTGCATCTGGTCTTCGCCGAAGTTGTAACCACCCTTCACGAAGAGGTTCTTGCTGTACGAGTCGGACAGCGAGCCGGAGGTGTTCAGGCCAACGCGGCGGCCGTCGCCGTCATAGGAGATGCCGCGGTCGATATAGGCGCCGCTGATCAGGAAGTCAGCCGCATCACCACGGTAGGTGTGAGTGACACCGATCTTGCTCTGGTCGCTGTTGTCCTTGAACTGGGTGCCGTAGCGGGTGTTGATGATGGTCTGGTGGCCATCCACTTCCGGGTTCTTGGACAGGTAGTTGATCACGCCACCGGCGCCACCAATGCCTTCGGCGGCGGACGGGCCGTTGATGACCTCGATGCGGCCGATCACGCCCATGTCGGTGAAGGTGCCATTGCGGTTGCCTTCGCGCAGCGGCGAGCCCTGCGGTACGCCGTCGAACAGGCGCAGCGCGATGCGGCCGCGCAGGGTCTCACCGGAGTTGCTCATCGCCTGCGAGGATTCGGAGTAGCCAGGCACCATGCGTGCGAGCACGGCGGTGGCGTCTTCGGTCAGGTTGAGGGTGCGCTGCACCTGCTCCTGGGTCACCAGGGTGACGGCGCCAGGAACCTTCTCGATGGCGACCGGGGTGCGGCTGCCGGTGACGATCACCTGGTCCAGGTTGGTGGCGGCATCGCCGGCGTCTTGTGCAAAGGCCGGGCTCATCGCGCTGGCGAGCAGCACGGCGCTGATGGCGGCCGAAAGTGGCTTGATCATGTTGTTCTCTCCCCCAGGTTTGAATGTGTGACGCGACCGGCCTGGGAGCCGGCAGAGCCAGAATGCGATGGGGACTAGCGCCCCTTTGATCCTGCCGTTTGTTGATTTCGGTTCCCGCCCACGCGGGCACCGGGCGCAACTCCGACGTTGGGCGAAGCCTAGGCGGCGCCCCGGCGCGATAGAAGCGCACCTGTGTATGTTCAAAGCCTAGGGTTTGTTGCGATTGGCCTTTGCATCGGTAGTGCCGAGCCATGCTCGGCAAGAGGCCTTGCCAGGAAATCCAACAGGACCGGGAACGCCTCTGCCGAGCATGGCTCGGCACTACAGGGGATCTACGGGTAATGCCCCTGCCGAGCATGGCTCGGCACTACACGGGCATTGCGCTCAGTCGGTAGGCTGCAGCAGCGCCGTACGCGCCTCATCCAGCAGCACGTTGACCTGGCGCAGGCGCACCGAGGAACGCGACCAGACCATGCCGATGCGGCGTGGCTCGCTGGGTTCGGGCAGGGGAATGCGCACCACCGAAATTCCTTCCGGCCACGGCTTGGCCCAATCCGGCACCAGCGACACACCCAGCCCGCGATCCACCATCACCGCGATCGCATTGAGCGCATTCAGCTCGAACCGTTCACGCGGCACGATGCCGGCCTTGCGCAGGTATTCGTCGGCCTGGCGGCCGCCCCATTCGTGGCGGTCGTAGCGGATCAGCGGTTCCTCGCGCAGCAGCTGGTGCGGGTCGGCGCCGGCCAGGCGCGCCGGTGCCAGCACCACCAGCGGCTCTTCGCGCAGCAGCTGCCAGTCGCAGGTCTTGGGCAGCGAGAACGGTGCCTGCAGCACCATCGCCGCATCCAGGTCACCCGATTCCACCGCGCCATAGAGGTCGGCCGAATAACCGGGTTTGATGAAGACGTTGATCTCGGGGAACTTGGCCACCATCCGCGCCAGGATGTCCGGCACCAGCCCACCGAGCGCGGTAGGGCAGGCGCCCAGCCGCAGTTCGCCGGCCATGCCGCTTTCGTTGGCGACGCTGCGCAGGTCGGCCACGCCACGCAGCAGGTCGCGCGCGCGCTGCAGGATGCGCGCACCTTCCTCGGTGACGCTGACGGTGCGGCCGGCGCGGGCGATCAACGGGGCGCCCAGCTCGCGTTCCAGCGTGCGGATCTGCTGGGCGACGGCGGCGGGTGTGATGTGCAGCATGCGCGCCGCCGCGGCCATGGAGCCACGGTCGACCACGGTGACAAAGGTATTGAGAAACTGGGTTTCCACGCGATTAGACCTCTCAGCTGCGCGCCAAACTACACCAGCGGGCGCGGCGGCGCGATCCGACCAACGTCATGGTCTTTGCCGGATCTGGCGTCACGCCGCCGCGGAGCAGGGCCGCAGCGGCGTGCAGACCGGTCTTCACACCGCATCCTGCTTGTAGATGGTCAGGCCCTTCAGCGAGCGCTGCGGCGCCGGGAAGAACAGGCTGGCCACATAGCCGATCACGATGCACAGGAAGATCGAGATGGCCAGGTAGAAGTACGGGTGCACCAGGTTGAACCACCAGGCCACGAAGGTCAGCACGATGCTGGCGGCCACGCCAATCGCCACACCCTGCGAATTGGCGCGGCGGGTGAACATGCCCAGCGTATAGGCACCGGCAAAGCCACCGCCGAGCAGGCCAGCCAGTTCGATGGAAACGTCGAACAGCGAGTGGATGTCGTAGCGGGTCATGATCAGCGCCAGGCCAATCGCGGTCAGGCCGACCATCACCGTGGAGATCTCGGCGAACAGCACGCTCTTGCGCGGGGTGGGGTTCTTGGCCAGCCGCTCGTAGAAATCCACCGAGATCAGCGTGGCGACGCTGTTCATGATGCTCGACAGCGTGGCCATGGCGGCGGAGAACACGCCGGCGATGATCAGGCCGGTGACGCCCGGCGGCAGTTCGGCGGCGATGAACAGCGGGAAGGTCGCATCGATCGGCAGCAGCGGGTCAAGGCGCTGCGGGTTGTTCTTGTAGAACACCCACAAGGCGGTACCGATGCCATAGAAGATGAACCCGCCCGGGATCATGATCGCGGCAAAGGCCCAGATCGAACGGCCGGCTTCCTTGTCCGACTTGGTGGCCAGGGTGCGCTGCATCAGCACCTGGTCCTTGGGGAAGGTGAGCACCACGTCGAACACGACCAGGAAGATGAAACCCCACACCGTGGCCTTGGTCAGGTCGAAGCTGAAATCGAACAGCTTGGTCTTGTCTTCCATCGCCGCGGTGCTGACGAATTCACCGAAGCCACCCTTCAGCGTCCACACGATGAACAGGATGGCGAAGATCGCGCCGCCCATCTTCACGATCACCTGCACGAAGTCGGTCCAGATCACCGCCTTCATGCCGCCCATCGCGGTGTAGAGGATGGTGAACACACCCATCATCATGATGCTCCACACCACGCTGATGCCGGTGATGGTGGCGATGGCCAACGCCGGCAGGAACAGCACCACGCTCATGCGCGCGCCGATCTGCATGACGATGCACAGCGCGCTGGCGAGCATGCGGATGGCCGGATGGAAGCGGGTTTCCAGATAGGAGAACACGCTCATCAAATCCAGGCGACGCAGCAGCGGCACGATCCACACCGCCACGAACATCAGGCCCAGCACCGCGATCAGGTTGTTGGTCAGGTACTGCCAGTTGGTCTCGAAGGCCTTGGCCGGAATGGCGATGAAGCTGATCGAACTGGTGTTGGTGGCGTACAGGCTGACGCCCGCTGCCCAGAACGGAATGCTGCGGCCACCGACGAAGAAGTCAGCGGTGCTGGCACGCTTCTCGCGGAAGTAGAAGTAGGCGCCCATGCCCAGCATCGCGGCCAGGTAGATGATGATCACCGACCAGTCCAGCCAGCCCAGCAGGTGCTTGCCGCTCTGCAGTTCAAAGGTGTGCAGGCTGCCATCGGCATTTGCCCAGGCCAGGCCGTTGCCCCAGCTGGCGCTGGCCACGGGGGCCTTGGCATCGGTATCGGCCAGATCGGCCCAGGCGCTGGTGATGGTGTGGAAGGTACGCGCGTGGCTGTTGCCGGCCGCGTCGGTCACCTGCATCAACAAGTGCGCCTGGCCGAGTGCACGCAGCGAACCCGGGACAACGTCGCCACCGATGGCGGGCAGCTCATGCCAACCCTTCTCTGCGTTCCAGCGCAGCAGTTGCTGCGCACCGTTGTTACCGACCACCGCATACAACGCGCCTTTCTGCGCCTGCAGGGCGACAACCGCGGCGGCGCCCGGCCAGATCGGCTGCGGCTGCCATTGCGCGGCATCGGCCGGTTTTTTATACAGCTGGGTGACGCCGCTATCGTCGACACCGGCTACGAATAGTGCGCCATCCAGGGCGGCTGCATGCGCATTGCTCAGTGGTGATGGCAGTGCCAGCGACTGCCCCTTGCCGAGGCTTTCGCCCTTGAGCGTGAGCTGCTGCAACTGATTGCTGTGACTCGCATCCGGGCCGGTCAATATCCAGGTGCTGGTGCCGTTGCGGACGATGTCCTGCACCACCTCGTTGCTGATACCGGTGGCGGCCGTCCACGCCTTGCCGTTCTTGTCCAGCAGCCAGGCCTTGTCGCCGGAGCGGGCCAGCAAGCGGCCATCGACATCCAGCAGCTGCTGCACCGGCGCGGCCTCCGGCAGGGCCGGCAACGCGCCGGACTTCACTGCATTCAAACTCTCATCGGCGGCCGCCGTGCCGGCCAGCGCCAGCAAAGTGGTGATGACGAGCAGACGGAAGCCGAGCGAGAAGCGGTGCGACAGCGCGGCGAGCGCGGTGGCCATGGGCGTGGGCATGGATGGAATCCCGGTAATGAACGGCGTGGCAGCGAACCGCCAGGTGGAAAGATCAGGCGCGCAGCGCGCCGGCGAGCAGGGCTTCGGCCCGGCGCAGGTAGGGCACATCGATCATGCGGCCCTCGAACAGGAACGCACCGCGGCCCAGATCGTTGGCCGCCTGCGCGGCGGCAACGATGCGCCGCGCTTCGTCCAGCTCGGCGTCGGGCACGCTGAAAATCGTATTGGCCTGGCCCACCTGGCGCGGATGGATGCAGCTCTTGCCGATATAGCCCAACTGCTGAGCGAGCATGGCCTCGGTACGGAAGCCCTCGGCATCGGCCACATCCGGCCAAGCCCCGTCACAGGCGAACACGCCCGCTTCGGTGGCGGCCATTTTCACCGCGAACAGCACCGCATGCACATTGGCCGGCGTGCGGGCGATGCCATTGGGCGCGAACAGATCGCCCAGACCCAACTGCAGGCCGGCCACGCGCGGATGTGCACCAGCCAGCTCGGCGGCCAGACGCATACCGCGCGGGGTTTCGATGTTCAGCAGCAGACCGATCGGGCGGGTGACGCCATTGGCGGCTTCGGCGCGTTCCAGCGCAACGACCACCTGCCGTACCTGCGCGGCCGATTCCACCTTGGGGATGTTGAGCAGCCACACGCCGGGCACCGCCATCGCGGCCAGATCGGCGGCGAAGTGCAGGCTGTCGGTGGCATTGGTGCGCACGATCAGCAGCTTGTTGCTGGCAAGCACGTCGGCACGGGCGAGGAAGCTGGCGATGGCCGCGCGCGCCGCCTGTTTGCCAGCCTCGGGGACGGAATCCTCCAGATCGAAGGACAGGGCATCGGCCGCACTGGCCAAGGCCTTGTCGAACAGTTCCGGACGTGCGCCGGGCACAAACAGCTTGCTACGCATGGCTTCCCCTCACTTTGAGAGGCAGTCTGCGCGAATCGGAACGCTGAAAAAGTGTATTCCCCGACATTCACCCGATAGATTTTGTTGTGGTTTGCGGGGTTTGGCGGGTGGGGTGAGTCAAAGTGCGGGACGCAAGCGCCGTACCCTCTCCCGCCTGCGGGGGAGGGTGCCCCGAAAGGGGCGGGTGGGGGGAGCTCTTGATCTTGCTTGTGCTGCGGCCTACAAGCCAAAGCCAAAGCCAAAGCCAAAGCCAAAGCCAAAGCCAAAGCCAAAGCCAAAGCACCCCTCCCCAACCCTCCCCTTGGCCCCTGGCCAAAGGGAGGGAGCAGACTGCCGCGGCACCCGGCCATGCCAGGCCGCAAGCAACACCGCAGAACCCCAGCGCCGTCCCCTCTCCCGCTTGCGGGGGAGGGTGCCCGAAGGGCGGGTGGGGGGCTTTTGATCTTGCTCACGCTCCGCCCCCTGCAAAACCCAGCCCAAGCGCCAAGTAAGTAATCAGGCCCTGGATTACAACAGCCAGCAAAACCCTGCCACAAACCCCCAGCGCCCTTTACCCAAGACCAACCCAAGCTCCAGAAGGCCTTAAACAAAGCAGTTACCCCCACCACCAAGCCGGTTCAGCCTGATATACACAAGCCACCCCGGCTATCATGGCCCTTCACATAAATCAGCCAAATCTGGCGGCCCTATTGCGGCGCCAAAAGGCAGAACCAAACCACCGAGGCAGGGGAAGCATGGCGGAAGTAACCAAGGCCCGGACCGGCCACCTGATACGCAAGTTGTTCAGCATCCTGCAAACCCGGCCCGACGGCATGAAGGCCGCAGAAGCCCTGGCAACCCTGGCCTCCCAGGTCGAACTGACCCCCTACGAAGCCGGCGACTACCCCACCGGCGGGCGCCGCTTCGAGAAGATCGTCCGCTTCGCCACCGTCGACACCGTAAAAGCCGGCTGGCTGGTCAAGGACAAGGGCATCTGGAGCATCACCGCCGAAGGCGCCCAAGCCCTGCAGCAGTACCCGGACGGGGAACAGTTCTACCGCGAGGCAGTGCGCCTGTACCACAAATGGAAAAAGGCGCAGCCCGTAGTCGAAATCGACGAAGGCGATGACGAGGCGGTGGAGAAATCCGCCAGCATCACCCTGGAGCAGGCCGAGGAAATGGCCTGGGCCGAGATCGAGGCCTACCTGGCCGACATGCCGCCCTACGACTTCCAGGAACTGGTAGGCGCCCTGCTCACCGCCATGGGCTACCACGTGGCGTGGATCGCTCCGCCCGGCAAGGACGGCGGCGTGGACGTCATCGCCTACAACGATCCGCTGGGCACCCGCCCGCCGCGTATCAAGGTGCAGGTCAAACGCAACGCCAACTCACCGAAGATCGATGTGATGGGCCTGCGCAGCTTCATGGCCGTGCTGGGAGAAGGTGACGTAGGCCTGTTCGTGGCCCTGTCCGGCTTCACCAAGGACGCCGACCTGGAAGCGCGTCAAAGCCACCGCCGCATCACCCTGATTGACGCCAACCAGCTGGTCGAACTGTGGACCCGCCATTACGGCCAACTGGATGACAGCGCCCGTCGCCGTCTGCCGCTCAAGCCGGTTTGGTTCTTGGCCGGTGAAGGCTGACAGGGCCGCCGTGTCGCTCCCGACACTCTAATTCCCTCGGCGCGCTGCATGCGGGCTCCAGATTAAAAGCACTGAAGATTCAGATAGGAACAACCGCATGACCAGTACCCAACAGCGCGCCGAACTGCACCGCCGTATCTGGCAGATTGCCAACGATGTCCATGGCGCCGTCGATGGCTGGGATTTCAAACAATGCGGTCCTGCCCAAGATGAGCCCGTTGAGCCCGCAGTATCTCAGCAACAAGCAGGGCGTTTTCCAGAAGATCGCGATGTTTGTTGAGAAATTCAAAGATGTAGGTGGGCAGATCTGAGGGCGGGATGGATTGCGCTCGTGGCTGCATGCCTTCTGAAACAGCGGAGTACGAGGCTCAAAATTGTTGCCGAGCATGATTGATCTCAACGATCTACTGACCAAGAGCGGACTCGACCCGGCGACAGTGATGGTGATGCGCCACCGCCCGGCCGAAAAGGACTTGCGGGCCGTGCTGCCATGGTTGGCGGCCGAGCGGCCTGCCGTCTATAACGCGTTTCAGTGCAATCACAGTGAAGTGGTGGAGAAAGCGCTATCCAAGGCGCGCTATCTGGTGTCCTTCATCGGGCATGAGGCAGGGCGTGCGGTGTTTGTGGGTGTGTATGAAGTTGCCAGATATGAGGTTGTATCCGTTGATCGATTCTGGGCTCTGCCTGGTAACGCGGAATTGCGCGTATTGGGGATCAGCGGTCCCAAGGACGAGCGCGATTCGTTCTGGTTCGATCTGCAGCCGACTCTGCATCTGTCCGATTGGAAAGGAAAGCTGGTGATTGATTGGACGGGCATCGAGCGCTCGTGGTGGCGCTGGGCCTCGCGAAATCGTTTGCCCGTTCGTGCCGTCCATGACGAGAGCTTGCTGGTGAAGGCTATGCCGGATTGGCAGACGCTGACCTTTGAGTGGAGTCAGTTGAATCTGTTGCCGACCAGCTGGCGGCAGGCGTTGGCGCAATGGCGCGGCATCTATTACATCTTCGACCGGACGTCGCGATTGGGATACGTGGGGTCGGCCAGCGGTGGCGAGAATCTGCTTGGCCGCTGGCAGAACTATGCGTCGAGCGGCGACGGTGGCAACCGCTTGTTACGGGGACGAGATCCCCAGGGGTTTGTTTTCAGCATCCTGCAGCGCTTGTCGCCGGATATGCAGGTTGAAGACGTTGTGCAGATTGAGAGCACGTGGAAAGAGCGGCTGCATAGCCGCACTCCGAATGGGTTGAACGACAATTAGGTGGTGATGAAGCCGGGAATGACGCATTGGCGGCCTTCAGGGTACTCCCGCGCGGCATCGGGCTTGGCTGCGTCCATGAGCCGAATAAATGCGCTATTCGGCTCACGGTTGAGCCGATCGGCGCGGGTTCGCCGAATTTTGCTCGCTTTCTAGGCTCCGACTACTCCGGGCAGGCGACTTTGCCTATGGGTGGTTCCCTCTCCCGTTTGCGCGGGAGGGGGCTTTTGATCTTGTTCGTGCTGCTGCCTACAAGCCAGAGCCAAAGCACCCCTCCCCAACCCTCCCCTGCGCCTTTGGCGCAAGGGAGGGGGCTGGTTGCTGCCGCCTTCAGCTGGGAGGAGGGGCCATTGGCTCCAGCCCCGGCTAGAATCCCCCCATGAAAATCGCTTCGTGGAACGTCAATTCGCTCAATGTCCGCCTGCCGCACCTGGAACAGTGGCTGGCCGACTTTGCCCCCGACGTGGTCGGCATCCAGGAAACCAAGCTGGAGGACCACAAGTTCCCCGATACGCGGCTGCTGGAGCTGGGCTACCGCAATGTGTT
>Ga0308158_10001222_pt1 | contig 28673 bp, 21 predicted proteins | sample PhyBR2_FD_201038 | JGI IMG/M metagenome (GOLD analysis project Ga0308158, IMG submission 201038) | Phyllosphere microbial communities from UC Gill Tract Community Farm, Albany, California, United States - DLSLB.R2 | ecosystem: Host-associated > Plants > Phyllosphere > Unclassified | place: USA... | reverse complement strand
CTGCGGTGTGCTGGCCCAGGTCGGGGACCGCATCCATGCGCGGTGCGAACGCCGCGTTGCTGGCCGGCGGCAGCAGGGCAGGGAGCTTGCCGGACGGGCTGTCCACCTGGCGCCAACGGTCGCGCGCGGCCAGTTGCGGATGCGCCCAGACGCCAGCCATGTCGTTGACCCGGGCGTTGGCGATCTGCGCGGTGTCCAGGCGCTCCAGCACCTGCTCGACCGACAACGTCGCAAAGCTGTCGACGATGATCTGCCGCAGTTGATCGCGGTGACGTGAGCGCTCGAAGTTGCTGGAAAAACGCGGGTCGGCGGCCAGCGCCGGATCGAGCAGTACCTTCTCGCAGAACAGCGCCCATTCGCGCTCGTTCTGCAGGCCGAGCATCACCGTGCCACTTTCGCCGGTGGGGAAGGGGCCGTAGGGGTAGATGGTCGAGTGCGCCGCGCCGGCGCGGGCCGGTGGTGGCGCGCCGTTGTAGGCGTAGTACAGCGGGTAGCCCATCCATTCCACCAGGCTTTCCAGCATCGACACGTCGATGCGGCTGCCGACGCCGGTCTTGTCGCGCAGCATCAGTGCCGAGAGCACCCCGGTGTAGGCGTACATGCCGGCAGCGATGTCGGCGATCGAGCAGCCGGCCTTGGCCCGCTCCTCGTCGCCGGGTCCGCCGGTTACGGAGAGGAAACCGCCTTCGCTCTGGATCAGCAGGTCGTAGGCTTTTTTCTTCTCGTAAGGACCGCCTTCTCCATATCCGGAGATGTCGCAGACGATCAGACGCGGGTAACGCGCGTGCAGCGCTTCGAACGACAGTCCCATGCGCGCCGCCGCTCCCGGTGCCAGGTTCTGTACCAGCACGTCGGCCTTGGCCAGCAGTCCGTGCAGCACGGCATCGGCGGCCGCTTGTTTCAGATCCAGTGTCAGGCTCTCCTTGGAGCGATTGGTCCAGACGAAGTGCGAGGCCAGGCCGTCGACTCGCTGGTCGTAACCACGGGCGAAGTCGCCGCTGCCGGGGCGTTCGACTTTCACCACACGGGCCCCCAGATCGGCCAATTGACGGGTGCAGAAGGGTGCAGCGATGGCGTGTTCCAGGCTGATGACGGTGATGCCGTCCAGCGGACGCGGATTGAGCTCGGTCATGGGGTCACCTGTGGGTCAGATCAAATCGGTCAAAGTCTGGGCGTCGCGCAATTGCCAGATGCGGTCGATCAGCGCCTGTCCTTCGGCCGGTGTGCGTGCACCGGAAAAGGCCAGCAGGCGCAGGAACTTGGCTTCCAGTTCGGGGCGCGACAGGGTATTGCCGGGGTCGCCCTTGGGCTCGTCGATGGCGGCGCTCAGGGTACGGCCGTCAGTGGTCGTGACGATGACTCGCCCCAACCAGCGCGCGGGGTAGGCCGCATCGACCTCGGGGTCCAGCTCCATGCTGACTTTCTGGCGGAAGCCGTCGACTGCCGCATCCGTCAGCGCCAGGTCACGGAATTCGATCAGCTGTGCGCTGCCATGAACGGCGATCAGGCCCAGCACCGCGCCCATGGAGAATTTGGCCTGGTGTACCGTGCTGGGCTTGACCACTCGGCCCAGAACATCGATGGCGCCCTGATGCACGCGGGTGACCACTTTGGCGATCTGCTCGTGGTGCAGCCCTTCACGCTGCATCAAGTGCAGGAGGGCATCGGCCGCCGGATGGGTATGGCGGCACGAGGCGTGGAACTTGAACGAGGTTTCCGCCAGTGCCCAGCGGCTGCCCAGGCGATCGTCCAGACGGCTGGCGTCGGCGTCGCTGGACATGCCGGCAGCCAGACCCTGCTCGCCTTCCAGGATGTTGCGCGCACCCGTCAGGCCGTCTTCGGTCATGTAGGCGGCGAGCAAGCCATCGGCGGCGGCCTTGGCGGTGTGCAACTGCTTGGAGTCGGCGGCGTCGCGCAGGAATTCCCAGAGCCCGGCCGCCTGGGTGCCGGCATTGCCCAGCAGGTTGATGAACTGCTCGCGGTCGAACCCCAGCAGTTTGCCCACGGCGACTGCAGCGGCCAGGGTGCCCACCGTGGCGGTGGTGTGGAAGATTCGATAATGGGAGCGGCCCATGAACTCGCCGATGCGGATGCCCGCTTCGTAGCCGGCCACCGACGCCAAGAGCAACTCCCGCCCCGATTTGCCACGCTCCTGCGCCGCGGCCAGCACGGCGGAAAACACCACCGTGGCAGGGTGCAGCACCGAGCTGTTGTGCAGGTCGTCCTGCTCCACCAGGTGCGACGCGGCACCGTTGACCAGCGCGGCAAAGTAGGGCGAGGTGCCGCGACCGTTGACCAGCATTCTCGCCAGGCCGTCGCCGGGCCCCATGCGCTGCGCGTAGCGTTCGAACAAGGGGATGGGGTGGGCACCCTGGCTGGCCAGTGCCGAGCCGACCCAGTCCAGGAACAGGTCTTCGCAGCGGGCCAGAACGGGCTCTGGAATGTCGGCGTATTGCAGATCGGCGAGAAACCGGGCCAAGCGCTGTGTGGCATTCATGGACAGGCCCTCAGAAACTGCGTGGCAGTTCGAGCAGATGCTCGGCCACGTAGGACAGGATCAGGTTGGTGGAAATCGGCGCCACTTGGTACAGGCGGGTTTCGCGAAACTTGCGCTCGACGTCGTATTCGCAGGCAAAACCGAAGCCGCCATGGGTCTGCAGGCAGGCATTGGCGGCCTCCCACGACGCTTTCGCAGCCAGGTATTTGGCCATGTTGGCGCTGGCGCCGGCATTCTTGCCGCTGTCGTATTCCTCACAGGCGCGCCAGCGCATCAGGTCGGCCGCTTCGATTTCGATGTGCGCCTCGGCAATGGGGAACTGCACGCCCTGGTTCTGGCCGATCGGCCGGCCGAATACGACCCGGTCGCGGGCGTAGGCGCTGGCCTTTTCGATGAACCAGCGACCATCACCGATACACTCGGCAGCGATCAGCGTGCGCTCGGCGTTGAGGCCGTCGAGGATATAGCGGAAACCCTTGCCTTCCTCCCCGATCAGGCTGTCGGCAGGCAGTTCGAGGTTGTCGAAGAACAGTTCGTTGGTCTCGTGGTTGACCATGTTGGCGATCGGCTGAACGGTCAGGCCCTTGCCGATGGCTTCGCGCAGATCGACCAGAAAGATCGACATGCCTTCGGATTTGCGCGTGACTTCGGCCAACGGCGTGGTGCGTGCCAGGAGAATCATCAGGTCCGAATGCTGCACTCGCGAGATCCACACCTTCTGGCCATTGATGACGTACTTGTCGCCCTGGCGCACGGCGGTGGTCTTGATCTTGGTGGTGTCGGTACCGGTGGTCGGCTCCGTGACGGCCATCGATTGCAGGCGCAGTTCCCCGCTGGCCAGTTTGGGCAGGTAGTGGCGCTTCTGCGCCTCGCTGCCGTGACGCAACAGGGTGAACATGTTGTACATCTGGCCGTGTACGGTCCCCGAGTTGCCGCCGCAGGCGTTGACTTCCTCGAGGATCACCGAGGCTTCGGCCAGGCCCAGGCCCGAGCCGCCGTATTCGCTGGGGATCATCGCCGAGAGCCAGCCGGCATCGGTGAGGGCCTTGACGAAGCTTTCGGGAAAACCCTTTTCTTCATCGATCTTGCGCCAGTAGGCGGCGTCGAATTCGGCGCACAGGGCACGAACGCCTTCGCGGATGGCATTGAGGTCTTCTTCGTCATAGGCAGGCATGTGCGGATCTCGGAGTCGGTGTTGAGTGAGCGGTTACTGGCCAGGTTGTGGTGAGCCGGTAGTGACAGTGTCGAAAGCGACATCGGCGCTCTGGGCGACACCGGCCTGGTTGCCGGCCCACAGGCGCGCCTTGCCCTGCTCGAGCAGGCAGCCGCCGAGCTGGAACGGGGTGGGTACGGTAAGGGGGCGCACGCCTCGATAGGCGAAATGCCGCACCCGCGCCTGGGGGTTGGCGTGGATGAAGCTGCGCAGCAGCAGGGTGGCGATCAGCGGGCCATGCACCACCAGACCGGCGTAGCCTTCGGTGCCGGTCACGTAGGGGTGGTCGTAATGGATCCGGTGACCATTGAAGGTGACGGCCGAGTAGCGAAACAGCAGGGTCGCAGTTGGCGTCACGCTTTCACTCCACTGCGCGGCAACCGGCGCTGGGTCACTGGTCAGCTTGGGCGGGTTCGGCTCGCGGTAGACGATGTCCTGCTCTTCGCGCAGGCACAGGCGACCGTTCTGGCTGTAGTCGTGGCGTACGGTGACGAACAGCAACGCGCCAGTGTGGCCGTGTTTTTCTTCGATGCGCAGGATGGTGGAGACACGCTCGGCAGCAGAACCGACCGTCAGTGGTTCGATGAACTCGAGACGGCCCCCGGCCCACATGCGGTTGCGGTCATCCGCAGCGGGCAGAAAGCCGCCGCGCAGCGGATGCCCATCCGGGCCCAATCGACTTTCCGCGACCGGCGCCTGGAAGAAGCACCACTGCCACAAGGGCGGCAGGGGCTCGCCGTCTTTCGGCGCAGGCTCGCCGAACGTCGCGGCAATGCGCTCGACGATGTTCTGGCTCAGTACATCGCGCGCCTGCTCGGTGCGGCCCGTCCAGGCACTGTAGTCGATGGCTGAATCTGGAGCGCTCATGGTGGGCCTCTGCATTGTTGTTGTGCAGCGATGATGCGAGGCCCGACGCATTCTGTGAATTTGCATTTGCGTAAGGCGGCGTTCATATTTGCCGAACGCCCGAAGGTAGGATCCCACCATGCATTTCGACCTGGCTGACCTGCGCCTTTTCATCCACATCGGCGAGTCGCCGAGCCTGACCCAGGGCGCGCGCCGGGCGTTCCTGTCGCCGGCTGCGGCCAGCGCGCGGATCAAGGCGCTGGAGCAACAGCTCGAGACGCGTTTGCTGTACCGCGACAGCCGTGGCGTGGAACTGACGCCCGCCGGCCAGAAGCTGCTGGTGCATGCGCGGTTGATCATGCGTCAGGTCGAATACCTGAAAGCTGATTTCACCCACCTGGGGGGCGACTCGGCAGGGCACATCCGTATTTTTGCCAACACCACGGCGGTCACGGAATTTCTGCCTGAAGTGCTGGCCGGTTTTCTTGCACAACGGCCCGGTGTCAGTGTCGACCTGCAGGAGCGACTGTCGCGCGACATCGTGCGTGGCGTGCTCGACGGCAGCACCGACATGGGCATCATCGCCGGGCCGGTGGAGGCGGCGGGGTTGCAGGTGATGCACTTCAGCACCGACCGGCTGGTACTCACCGTGCCCTTGGGGCACGAGCTGGCCCAGTGCAAGCGCATCGGTTTCAAGCAGACGTTGGCGTTCCAGCACATTGGCCTGCACGAGGGCAGCACCTTGCTCAGCTTTCTGCGCGAACAGGTCGAGCGGAGCGGTCAGGGGCTGTCGCTGCGCATTCAGGTGTCGAGCTTCGAAGCGATCTGTCGGATGGTCGAGGCGGGCGTGGGCATCGGCATCATTCCCGAATCGGCTGCCCTGCGGCACAGCCGCACCATGCGCCTGGTGACCATCGAACTGGACGAGCCCTGGGCAGTGCGCGAGCGTAGCATTCTGGTGCGTGAACTCGAGGCGCTGCCGGGCACGGTCCGCGCGCTGATTGCCACCCTGATGCCGCCCCCGCCACCGGATTGAGATGATGCATTGCAACTTGGCCCCAGGCTTTCTATCATCGCCGCGGGTGCGCCGCTGCATAGGGTACGGCGCAGGTTAAAGTTCAGCGTTGGTCGGGCCGCCAACGGAGACTCCCCGTGTCCGAAACCAAACCGGCCGTGCCTGTCATTCCCCGCCCGCAACAGCTCACCGAGCGCGCCCTGGCGGCGCTTGAACGCTTCTCCCACATCGAGGCCGTCAGCGGCATCGTATTATTGCTAGCCGCCATCGCTGCGCTGGTCTGGGCCAACAGCCCGGCAGCCGAGTCCTACGAGCATTTCTGGCACACCCAGGTCACTCTGGGGCTGGGTGATTTCAGCGTGTCGCGCTCGCTGCACTTTCTGGTCAACGATGGCCTGATGACCATCTTCTTTCTGGTGGTGGGCGCGGAGATACGCCAGGAAATCAAGGACGGCGCCCTGGCCAACCTGCAACTGGCGACCTTGCCCCTGGGTGCGGCACTGGGCGGCGTGCTGATGCCGGCCTTGCTCTACACCGTGCTCAACCATGGCACCGCCGCCAGCGCCGGCTGGGCGGTGCCGACCGCCACCGATATCGCCTTTGCGGTGGGCGTGCTGGCGTTGCTGGGCAAGTCGATCCCGGCCAGCGTGCGGATTCTGCTGCTGGCCTTGGCGATCATCGACGACATCGTGGCGATCCTGATCATTGCGGTGTTCTACACCGCCAGCCTCGACTACCTCGGTCTGCTGGTCGCCGTGGCCGGTGTGCTGCTGGTGCTGGTGTTCCAGCGCATGGGCATCAGCAAGGCATCTGCCTACGTACTGCCTGGGGCGATCGTCTGGTTCGGCCTGCTCAAGACGGGCGTTCATCCCACCCTTGCCGGGGTGATTCTGGGCTTGTTGACGCCGGTCTACTCCAAGCCGATGGCCGAGCGGCCGGTGGACGTCATTCGCCGTAATTTCAACGAGTTGATGGAGCGTTTCACGCCGGGCAGCGACAATCGAGAAGCGGTGGTCGAGCCGCTGCGGCAGCTGCGCGATGCGCAACGCGAAGTGCTGCCACCGGTGCAGCGGATTCAGGTCGGCCTGCACCTGTGGGTCGCTTTCGGGGTCATGCCGCTGTTCGCCCTGGCCAACGCCGGGGTGAGCTTCGGTGGGGCGAACCTGAGCGATGCGATGTCGCAGCACGTGTTTGCCGGGGTGATGATCGCCCTGGTGCTGGGCAAACCTCTGGGCGTGCTGCTGGCCAGTCTGCTGCTGGTCAAACTGAACATCTGCAGGCTGCCCGAGGGCGTGACCTGGGGTGGGGTGGGGCTGGTCGGCCTGCTCGCCGGGATCGGTTTCACCATGTCGATCTTCATCGCCGCGCTGGCCTTCACCGACCCGACCCTGCTGGCTTCGGCCAAGCTCAGTGTGCTGGCGGCTTCCACGGTGGCGGCGGTGCTCGGGCTGGTCTGGGGCAAGCTGGTGTTCGGCAGGGGTCGGGTGGGGTAGGGCTCTTTGTGCGGGGGCGGGCTCTTTGTGGGATAGGCTCTTTGTGGGATAGGCTCTTTGTGGGATAGGCTCTTTGTGGGAGCGGGCTCTGCCCGCGAAGGGTTCAGCGGTGAACCCTTCGCGGGCAGAGCCCGCTCCCACAGAAAAGCTGCTCCCACAGAAAAGCTGCTCCCACAGAAAAGCTGCTCCCACAGAAAAGCTGCTCCCACAGAAAAGCTGCTCCCACAGAAAAGCTGCTCCCACAGAAAGGCTGCTCTTACAGAAAGGCTGAGTCCACAGGAAGACTGAGCCCACAATGAGCAGGTTTCACAGAAAGCGCTTGTCCTGAAGTACCCGTGTGTTCATGGAAGCTCGAGGGCGGCCGATACACCCCGTATCAGCTGCGCAGTACTCTTCTTCAGGCCCTTCATGCTCAAGTCCAGCTTCATCTCTCCCGCATCCAGCGCACAGCCAGCGAGCAGCACCTCCCTGGCACAGGCGTCGTTGGTCACGTTCTGCGCCAGCCTTGCCGTGGTCTTCGCGCTGGCGGTCTCGCTGTCACTGTATTTCGCCCACGGCCTGGATCGTACAGAGCAGGCCCAAGGGCAGTCACTGATACAGAAAAGCATCGAGGCCGAACGTCGACTCCTGCAACTGACCATCAAGGATTACTCGTTCTGGGGTGAGGCGTATCGGCATCTGCACCTGAAGGTCGACATGGAGTGGGCCTTCGTGCGGGAGAACTTCGGCCCGGCGCTGTACGATGATTTTGGCTATGAAGCGGCTTTTGTCATCGGCCCGAGCGGCCGCTCCGTCTATGCGGTGATCGAGGGCCGCTACGAGACCCTGGCAGCGGCGCAGTGGCTGGGCCGCTCCGTTGACGAATGGGTGGCCGAAGCCCGCGCGCTCGCCGATGACGAAAAGGTCTTCACAACACTGACCAGCCTGGCCGGCACGCCGGCGCTGGTCGTGGCAGCAGCCATCACGCCCAGTACCGACCCTACCGTGCAGGCCGACGACCGGCCGCCATCGGTCATGCTTGTGGTCAACCGACTCGATCCGCGGCGCCTCGAAGAGCTGGGCGCCAACATGGGTTTGCGCGGAGTACGCCTGGGCCAGGCCGATGACCCTGCGTTTGCTCACGCCGAACTGACGGGCGAGCACGGTACGCACTTCGATCTGCAGTGGGATGCCACCCGGCCCGGGCGGCAGATGATCATTGTGGTGCTGCCGCTGATCATTCTGGCGGCGCTCATCATTTTCGGCATGACCTGGGTCATGTTGCGCCGCAATACCCGCGCGGCCCGAGCCTTGGACAGCAGTCACGAACTGCTGCGCACCAGCCAGGCAGCGCTGACGCTGAGCGAGTCACGCTTTCGCGATGTCGCCGAGGCCAGCTCCGACTGGATCTGGGAGGCCGACTGCGGGGGGCGCCTCACTTACCTGTCCGACCGTTTCGAAGCTGTCACCGGGCTGGACAAGGCGCAGTGGTTGGGAACTTCGCTGGACCAACTCGTGGACCTGCCCGACGGCACCTTGCTGGACCGGCTGCGCAGCAATGTCGGGCAGAGCAACCTGGTCACCGAATGCAGCTATGTCGACAAGCACCTGCAGCAACGCACAGCCAGGATCGCCGCACGCACCAGCGGTACCCAAGGGTTTCGCGGCACCGCCACCGACGTTACCGAGGAGATCGAGGCCCGGCGACGGGTCGAGTACCTCTCGCGCCACGACGTGCTCACCGGCCTGCCCAATCGAAGTCAGTTGCGCGACTATCTGGAAAGCCGCCTCGAAAATGCCTTGGCCGCCAGCCAGCCCCTGGTGATGCTGACCATTGACCTGGATCGCTTCAAGCCCGTCAACGATCTGCTCGGACACGCCACCGGCGACCTGGTGCTGCACGAAATCGGTGCCCGCATCAGGCAGTGTGTGCGCAGCCAGGACATCGTCGCCCGGGTCGGCGGTGACGAATTCGTCATGGTCGTGTCGGGCATGGTCGGGCATCAGGAGATCGAAGCCTTGTGTCGACGGCTGATCGACTTGATCGAGCAAGTGATCGATGTCGACGAGCAGGAAATTCATGTCAGCGCCAGCATTGGCATCGCCGTGTCTCCGGGGGATGCTGCACATGCGCCCGAGCTGTTGCGCTATTCCGACATCGCGCTGTATGAGGCCAAGGCCAGCGGGCGCGGTACCTGGCGTTTCTATGACGGTGACATGAACGCGCGAATCGTCGAGCGTCGCCGCCTGGAAGGCGATCTGCGCTATGCGGTCAAACATGGCGAATTGCGTCTGGAATACCAGCCGCGCTTTCGCATTGCCGACGGGCGCATGGTCGGCGCCGAGGCCCTGGTACGCTGGCAACACCCTCAGCGCGGACTGCTGGCCCCCGATGCGTTCATACCCATCGCCGAGGAGGTGGGATTGATCACTGCCGTAGGCGAATGGGTGATGGACGCCGCGTGCAGGCAGGCCAGCCAATGGCCCGAAACGCTGTTCGTGTCGGTTAACGTATCGTCCAGGGAGTTTCAGAGCGGGCAGTTGGTCGAGCGGGTCAAGGCGGCATTGCAGCGCTCTGGGCTGGCCGCGAACAGGCTCGAGCTGGAGGTCACCGAAAGCGTCATGCTGGAAGATGCCGACAATGCCCTGATACTGATGCGCAGCCTCAAGGCACTGGGCGTGCGCCTGACCATGGATGATTTCGGTACCGGCTACTCATCGTTGAGCTATCTGCGCTCCTTTCCCTTCGATGGGCTCAAGATCGATCGCAGCTTCGTCAGCCGACTCGGCGAGAGCCAGACGGACCTGGCCATCATCGAGGCCGTGATCGGCCTGGGCCGGGCCTTGTCGCTGACGGTAACCGCCGAAGGTGTGGAAACCCTGGAACATCTCAAGTTGCTCGACTCCGTGGCCTGCGACGAAGGCCAGGGCTACTACCTGAGCCGCCCGCTCGAGGGTGCCAGCTTCGATGCGCTGCTGCTTTCCATCAGTTTGCCAACGGGCTGAGCGGGTCATTCAAGAAGCACAGAGGCGAGCCGATAGCACGGCTGTATTCGTTGACGCTGCTTCTTCTCTCCTGCCGGTATTCGACCCTTGATCAAACACCTGAAATTCAGCCATAAAATCCTGCTGGCCGCCGCTCTGGTCGTGACGGCGGCCCTGGCCGCCTTCGCCGGTTTCAATGCCTACCTGCAACGCCAGGCCATCGACCAGAGCCTGCGTGCGTCGCTGACCGAAACCGGTCGCGTCACGGCCGGCAACGTTGCCTATTGGCTCGACGCGCGCATCAAGCTGATCGACAGCCAGGCTCAGGTCCTGGCCCGCGATCGCAGCGCAGAAGGCCTGACCGGTCTGCTCGAGCAGAAGCTGTACACCGACAACTTCGACCTCACCTACCTGGGGGAGGTCGATGGCACCTATACCAAGCGCCCCCACGGCCCGTTGCCGGCCGGTTACGATCCGCGCCAGCGGCCGTGGTATGCGGCGGCGGCCAAGGCCGGTGGTATGATCGTGACCGAACCCTATATGTCGGCCTCGTCGAAAAAGCTGGGCATCACCATCGCCACGCCGTTGATGCGTGATGGCCGCATGGCCGGTGTGGTCGGCGGTGATCTGGACCTGTCGACGCTGGTCACCATCATCAGCTCGCTCAATGCCGGCGGCCTGGGCGAAGCTTTCCTGGTAGATGCGGAAGGCAAGATCCTGGTCAGCAGTCATCCCGAACAGGTGCTCAAGCGCCTGCCCGAGGTGTTCACCGAAGGCACGCCGAACCTGGCGCCGGGTTTCAGTTCGGTGCCGCAGAATGGCACGCAGCGGCTGGTCAGCTTCACGCCTGTGGAAGGGCTGCCGTCGGTGAAATGGTACCTGGGGCTGTCGATCGACGAGGCCAAGGCCTATGCGCCGGTGACCCGGGCGCGCAATCTGGCGATCATCGCCACGGTGGTGGCAGTGGTCGCGATCATCGCCTTGCTCGGATTGCTGATCCAGATCCTCCTGCGACCGCTGCGCGAGCTCACTCGCGCGATGGACGACATTGCCGAGGGCGAAGGGGATCTGACCCGGCGTCTGCCGGTGGAGGCACGCGACGAATTCGGCGCGCTGGCCACGGCGTTCAATTCGTTCGTGGCACGTGTCCATGGCTCGATTCGCGATGTCGCGCACAGCACCCAGCAGTTGACCCAAGGCACGCGTCGGGTGCTGGAGTCTTCACAGTCGTCGATGCAGCAGTCCGACGTGCAGGCGCAGCGCACCCAGAGCGTGGCGGCGGCGATCAACCAGTTGGGCGCGGCCGCCGAAGAGATCGCGCGCAACGCCGCGCATGCGTCGGGGCAGGCCAGCGATGCGCGTGTGCAGAGCCAGGAAGGTCGCAGCGTACTGGGTGAGGCCCTGCAGGCGATGCAGGCGCTGTCGCAGAAGATCGGCAGCAGCTGCGAGCACATCGATGCGCTGGACGGCAAGGCGGCCAATATCGGCCAGATCCTCGACGTGATCCGGGGGATTTCCGAACAGACCAATCTGCTGGCGCTCAATGCCGCTATCGAAGCGGCGCGCGCCGGTGAAGCCGGGCGCGGGTTTGCCGTGGTGGCCGACGAGGTGCGCTCCCTGGCCAGCCGTACGCAGAGCTCGGCGCAGCAGATTCAGCAGATGATCGAGGAGCTGCAGGGCGGGTCGCGCGATGCTGTGGCGTTGATGCAGGAAAGCCAGCGGCAGAGTGCCCACAGCATGGTAGTCGCCGAGCAGGCCGGCGTGCGCCTGACCACCGTGACCGAGCGCATCGGTGAAATCGATGGCCAGAATCAGTCCGTGGCCACGGCGACCGAAGAGCAGACAGCGGTGGTCGAGACGTTGAACCTGGACATCAGCGAGATCAACCTGCTCAACCAGCAGGGCGTCAGTAACCTGGAAGCCACCCTGAGCGCCTGTACGGCGCTGGAGCAGGAAGCCGCACGATTGCAGCAGCTGGTGGGTGGGTTCCGCATCTGATCCGCCAGGTATTGCGCGGTGTGGCCGGACGCGGCTTGCGCCGCTGCTACAGGGGTTGTGCGTGCCGTGGGGGCAGCATGCGTTCCGGCAGGTATTGCGCGGTGCGGCCGGACGCGGCTCGGGGGCGGCATGCGCGTTCCGCACATGCGCGTGACGCGTCTGGGAGGGCATACGAAATTCCTGTAGCAGCGGCGCGAGCCGCGTCCGGGGGCGCTGCGGATGTGTGGATGGGATGCGGTGGGTTATGGGCGGCGACCGTGCAGGCGCTCCAGCGTTTGCAATTGCACCCGCAATGGATGATAGGGCGCCCGTGAGCCTTCACCGTCGGCTGCGCCGTACACACCCGCGGGGCAGTAGCGGCCATCGTCCCAACCGGGATAGTCCAGGAACGGATACCAACACAGCCCCTGCACATCGACGCCACGCGCAATCGCCAGCGCCAGTTGTTCACCCACGTATTCCAGCCACGGCCCTCGCGCATCCGCCTCGGCGCCGGTTTCGGCCAAGAGGATGGGTCGGCCATAGCGCCGATTCAGTTCAGCCAGCAACCCCGCCAGCGGGCGGAACTCGGGATGCCCCAGCAGGATCCGTTCGCCGTTCTGTCGCCACTGGTTCTGCGGGTAGAAATTGGCCCCGATGATGTCCAGATACCCCTCGCAGCCGCCCAGCCCCGGCCACTGGCGCCCGGCGAGCATGTCCCAGGCCTGGAACTGCGCCAGCCGATGACCCTCGGCGCGCTCCTGGTCCACGGCACGCGGCGAATCGGGCACGATGTGAATCAATGGATCGCACTGCACGAAGCGCGCCTTGGGCGCGTGCGTGCGAATCGCCTCGATGGCCTCGATGCTGGCCCGCACCAACTGGTGCTTGAGCTCCAGCCCGCGACCATGGGCGCCAGGGTTGAAATAGCCGACGTCGCCGCCGGCCCAGCTCCAGAACGACATCTCATTGACCGGGGAGCAAAAGGGCACCTCGAAACCCTCATCGACCATCAGCCGCGCTGCGGCACCGGCAAAGCGGGCAAAGCGCTCGACGAATTCCGGCCGCCAGATGTCCAGTCCGTCGGGGTAGCCGTAATGACAGAAATCCCACACCACTTGCAGATTGCACTCACGCGCCGCGCGCAGCAGGGGTAGAAAACTGCTCCAGTCGTAGTGCCCGCAACGCCGTTCGATCTCGTGCCAGCGCAGGCCATCCCGGGCGCAGCCGATACCATCGGCCCGCAACTGTCGATAATCTTCAGCCGCCCAGCGTTGATGCCCGGTGCTGACCTGGACATCGACTCGCTCGCCATCGCGCCGCCGCTGAGCGGCGCATTCGTAACCGGCCATGATGAACGTGTCGAACAGGCCACACGCGCTCAAGCGCCGCGCTCGTCGAGCAGTTCCACGGCAGCCGTCGTACCGGGGACGGGCGCACCCGCCTGCTCGATTCGTTGATACAGCGCCAGCGCCTGACCGACCACCTGATCCATGTTGTAGTACTTGTAGGTGCCCAGTCGCCCGAGAAAGGTGACCCCCGGCGTTTCGTCCGCCAGCGCCTTGTAGCGTTGATACAGCGCGGCGTTTTCGGCCCGTGGGATGGGGTAGTAGGGGTCGCCTTCGGCGCACGGGTACTCGTAGGTGATGCTGGTCTGCGGGTGTTGCTGCCCGGTCAGGTGCTTGTATTCGGTGATCCGTGTGTAGGGCACCGCTTCGTCCGGGTAATTGACCACGGCCACCGCTTGCAGCTGGGGTTGCTGCAACGTCTTGTGCTCGAAGCGCAGCGAACGGTAGGGCAGGCGGCCCAGACGGAAGCCGAAATACTCATCCACCGGGCCGCAGTAGATCAGCTGGGCGTAGGACAACTGCTCGCGAACCTGGGCGAAATCGGTGTCCAGCAGCACGTCGATACGTGGGTGGTCGAGCATGTTCTCGAACATGCGTGTGTACCCTTCCAGCGGCATGGCCTGGAAGCTGTCGGTGAAGTAGCGGTCGTCCTCGGTGGTGCGCGTGGGGATGCGCGAGGTCACCGACTTGTCCAGCTGCGACGGGTCCAGGCCCCATTGCTTGCGGGTGTAGCCCTGGAAGAACTTCTGGTAGAGCTCCTGGCCGATCTGATTGATCACCACGTCCTCGGAGGTACGGATGCACTCCACCGGCTGTGCGCGCTCGGCCAGAAAGCGTTCGGCCTGAGCCTCATCCATCTGCAGGCCGAACAGCGTATTGAGGGTAGTGAGGTTGATCGGAATCGGCACCAGATGATCGTCGACCTGGGCGAGCACTCGGTGCTCGTAGGGGCGCCACTGGGTGAAGCGCGACAGGAAGTCGACGATGCGCTGGGCATTGGTGTGAAAGATATGCGGGCCATAGCGGTGGACCATCACGCCGGCTGCATCCAGATGGTCGTAGGCATTGCCGCCGATGTGCTCACGGCGGTCGATCACCAGCACGTTCAGGCCAAGCCCTTCGGCCAGGCGCTCGGCAATGACGCTGCCGGCAAAGCCGGCGCCCACGACTACATAGTCGTAGGGACGGCCGTCGCCATGGGCGGACGGGCCGCGGCTGGCGCTTTCGAGGTTTACCTGAGGCATTCGATCTGCTCCTTCATGGCCGCGCAGGTTTTGTCCCACGACATGCCGTTCAATGCTGCATCGGCCTGGGCCAGCACACTGTCACGTGCCTCGGCACCCAGGGCATGTTCTACCGCGGCGATGAAGGCAGCCGGTGTGTCGGCAATGCTCACGACCCCGCTGTCACCGTAATCGTTGATCACGTCGGTGATCGGCGTGGACACCACCGGGCGTCCACCGGCGAGGTATTCGGGGGTCTTGGTCGGACTGATGAAGCGGGTCGAGGCGTTGATGGCGAAGGGCATCAAGGCGACTTCCCAGCCAGCCAGATACCGCGGCAAGTCGCTGTACGGCTTGCCGCCCAGGTAGTGAATGTTGGCGCGTCGCGGCAGGGTCTGCGGGTCGATCTTGACCACCGGGCCGATCAGCACGATCTGCCACTGCGGCCGCTGTCGGGCCAGTTCATCGACCAGCTGGATGTCGAAACGCTCGTCGATGACGCCGAAAAAGCCCAGGCGCGGATGGCCGATCGCTGCTTGATCGGTCGGATCGGGGAGCAGCTCTCGGGCCTGGGCGAAATGGGCGATATCGACGCTGCTGGGCATGGCGTGGGCGTTGGCGTGTTGGTGGCGCTTGGCCTCCCACAGGCTGTGCCCGCCGGTGAACACCACGTCGGCGCGCGCCAGCAGTTGACGTTCCCTTTCGATGAGCTCCGGTGGCGCACCCATGAACGCCGACAGCTCGTCCATGCAATCGAAGATCGTCACCCGAGCCTGCAGGTGGTCGGTGAACGCCAGGCTCATCGGCGTCAGGTACCACAGCAGCAGTTCATCGTGGCGATGCTCGGCCAGGTAGGCATCGAGCAGTTCACGTTGCTGGGCGATGACCCGCTCATGCGGCACGCCCGCAGGCAACTGCGGCACCAGCACGGTCACCCCCTGGGTGGGCTGGCTGGTCAGCAACTGCGGCTCGACGTGGTCGGCGAACAGCGGTTCTTCGAAGAAGAGCACGTCATAGCTCTGCGCCAGGCGTGACATGACGTGCTGCGGGCGCTGGTAGACGAAGCCCCAGCGCAGATGGGACAGACACAGCATGAGCGGCCGACGGGTCGGCGCAGGATCGCGCAGGGCGCGGGAATGAGCAGTCGGGGTAGAGCCGTTGGGCGCCACATCGTTCATGGGGGTGTCCTTGTTTCAGAGCCTGAATCGGGACTGAAGTCAGCAGGGACTGAGCTTCGACGCCACCCGTATGGATTGTGCGCGGCAATGAACAGACCCGGTGGGGAAGGTCATGATCTGTGCATTGGCAAGGTTTGGACGCTGCCGAAGCTGCGCTCGTTCAACTTTCCCCAAGCGACCGTCCGGCACTGTGTGGGAACTCCATGGAGGGCCCGAGGGCATAGCTTCATAGGCCTGATCCCGTCGTCGTATCACGCAGGTGCTATCCCTTGATCTTGACCAGTGTGCCTGCGGGCGCCGGGAGCGACGACGATGATTCTGGTCACAGGCGGTACGGGTTATATCGGCGCGCAGGTCGTTTTGCAGTTGTTGGGCCACGGGCAGACGGTGGTCATTCTCGATAACCTGTGCAACAGCTCGCGTACCAGCCTGGAACGCATCGCCAGGCTGGGCGGACGGCGGGCCCGCTTCGTCTTGGGCGACGTGCGTAATCGGGCGCAGCTGGACGCGCTGTTCGCCGACTTTCCCATTACCGCGGTGATTCACTGTGCGGGGTTGAAGGCGGTCGGCGAAAGCGTCCGCGAACCGTTGCGCTACTACGACAGCAATGTCGGCGGCAGCATCACGCTGTGTCAGGCCATGGCGGCCGCTGGGGTCTTTACCCTCATTTTCAGTTCGTCGGCGACGGTCTATGGCGACAGTCCGCGGATGCCCATCGACGAACGCTGTGCGACCGGGCTGCCGACCAACCCCTACGGTTTTTCCAAACTGATGGCCGAGAACGTCATGACCAGCCTGGCCGCTTCCGATGCTCGCTGGTCGGTCGGGCTGCTGCGCTATTTCAACCCCATCGGTGCGCACGATTCCGGTGAGTTGGGCGAAGCGCCTGCGCAGGTACCCAACAACCTGCTGCCTTATCTGCTGCAGGTGGCCAGCGGGCAGCGGGACGTGCTCCACGTGTATGGCAACGACTACGCCACGGTGGATGGCACCGGGGTGCGTGACTACGTTCACGTCATGGATTTGGCCGAGGGGCACTGGCTGGCCTTGCAGGCCTTGATGGGGGGCAGCGGGGTGCAGGTCTGGAACCTGGGGACGGGGCAGGGCTATTCGGTGTTGCAGGTGGTCGATGCATTCACGCGCACGTGCGGGGTGTCTGTGCCGCTCGTGTTCGAGCCCCGGCGTGCGGGCGATGTTGCCCAGTGCTGGGCCGATCCGGACAAGGCGCGCCGTGAACTGGGCTGGCAGGCCCGACGCACCCTGGACGACATGTTGCGCGACGCCTGGCGTTGGGAGTGCCGATTGGCAGCCCAACACCGCCCCATCCTTTACACCCCGCGCATTACCCCTGTAGCAGTGGCGCAAGCCGCGTCCGAATTAGCCGCGGTGTGACAGCTTGACCGCATGTATCGCCGACGCGGCTTGCGCCGCTGCTACAGGGATTTTGGCGTGACGGACTGCTGCGGTGTGTCGCACACACCGCAGCAATCGGATTTACAACACCACGCTCGGCAGCCACAGCGAGATGGCAGGGATGTAGGTCACCATCATCAACACCAGGAACAGCGCCAGGTAGAACGGCAGCAACGCCTTCACCGTGGCCTCGATGGTCACCTTGCCGATCGCCGCACCGACGAACAGCACCGCGCCCACCGGTGGTGTGATCAAGCCGATGCCCAGGTTGACCAGCATGATCATGCCGAAATGCACCGGATCCACGCCGACGCTGACGACCACAGGTAGCAGGATCGGCGTCAGGATCAGAATCAACGGCGCCATGTCCATGATCGTGCCGAGCATCAGCAGCATCACGTTGATGCACATCAGCACCACGTAGCGGTTGTCCGACAGGGTCAGGAACGCCGTGGTGATCTTCATCGGGATTTCCATCAGCGTCAGGATGTAGCCGAAGCTGGCAGCGAAGCCGATCAGAATCATCACGATGGAAATGGTCCGGGCTGCCCGATGCATCAGCTTGGGCAGGTCGCGCCATTTGTAGTCGCGGTAGATGAACATGGTCACGAAGAACGACCAGAGCACGGCGATGGCCGCCGACTCGGTTGCAGTGAACACGCCCGACAGGATACCGCCGAGAATGATCACCAGCGCCATCAGCCCCCACAGCGCTTCACCGGCGATCTTCAGCGCTTGGCGCATCGGGATCACTTCGCCCTTGGGATAATTGCGCTTGCGCGCAAAGATCATGCACAGGCCCATCATCACCGCACTGAGCAACAGCCCCGGCATGACCCCGGCCATGAACAGCGAGGCGATCGACACCGAGCCACCCGCGGCCAGCGAGTACAGCACCGAGTTGTGGCTGGGCGGCGTGAGCAGAGCCTGTACCGAGCCGCTGACCGTCACCGCCGTGGAGAAATCGCGCGGATAACCCGCACGCTCCATTTCCGGAATCAGCACCGAACCCACCGAGGCGGTGTCTGCCACGGACGAGCCGGAGATGGCGCCGAAAAAGGTCGAGGCGACGATGTTGACCAGCGACAGCCCACCGCGCACGAACCCCACCAGCACGCCGGCGAAGGCCACCAGCCGTCGCGACATGCCGCCCTCGGCCATGATCGCGCCGGCGAGCACGAAGAACGGAATGGCCAGCAACGAGAACTTGTTGACCCCACCGGCGATCTGGATCATCAGCGCGTCGGCCGGAATCTCGATCCACCAGGCCCCGATCAAGGCCGACAGGCCCAGCGCATAGGCCACCGGCATCCCCACCAGGATCAGGGCGATGAAGCTGCCCAACAGTATGAGAGCATCCATTTACGCAGCACCTTCACTGGCTTCTACGACGTCGAACCGCATCACGGCGCGGTGGCTCTGGTCACCCAGGAAGAGCTTTTCCAGGATGAACACCAGGGTCACGATGCCGCCGAGCGGGATGGGCAAGTAGGAAATACCCACTCGCAGGGAAGGAATCTCACCCAGGTACTGGTTCCAGGTGTTGGCGCACAGCTTGAAGCCCTTGACGATCATGAACAGCGCGACCACCGCCATCAGGATCTGCACGGCCACCGCCGCCACCCGGCGCGCCTGCGCCGGCATGCGTTCCACCGCCATGGCCACGGCCATGTGCGCGCCGGCGCGGTAGCTGGCCGCCGCGCCGAAGAAGGTGAACACCACCATCAGCAGGATCGCCACCGGCTCCGGCCAGCTGGAACCGCTGCCCAGCGCGTAGCGGGTGAAGATGCCCCATGGAATGATCAGGGTCATGGTCAGGACCGACAAGCCGGCGATCCCGATGCAGACCCGGTACAGCAAGTCGTTCAAACGCAGCACAGTGTTTTTCATGAGGCTCACCCAGCGGCGGGGGAGCGGGCGACTGCCGGCTCCCCCTTGGTGTTGACGGACAGGCTTACTTGACGGCTTCGATGCGGGTGATCAGCTCTTTGTACGGCGCGCCGTACTTGTCCCGCACCGGTTGCGTGGCGTCGTAGAAGGCTTTCTTCTGCTCTGGCGTCAAGGTGATGAACTCCACGCCACCGGCCTTGAGCTTGGCTTCCGCCTCGCTGGATTTCTTGTCCCACAGCACGCGCTCTTCCATCTGCGCTTCGCGGGCCAGCTTCTTCACCAGCGCCTGTTGTTCCGGGTTGAGCTTGTTCCAGGTGCCTTTCGCCATCACGATGGGCTCGGGGAGGATCAGGTGCTCGGTCAGCGTGTAGAACTTGGCGTTCTGGTAGTGGTTGTGTTCGAGCAGGGTCGGCGGGTTGTTCTCCGCGCCGTCGATCACGCCGGTCTGCAGGGCGCTGAAGATCTCGCCGGTGGCCATGGCGATGCCATTGCCGCCCATCGCATTGATGGTTTCGATGAACACCGGGTTGCCCTGTACGCGGATCTTCATGCCTTTGAGGTCGCTGATCTGACGTACCGGCTTCTTGCTGTAGAGGTTGCGCGTGCCGCCATCCATCCAGCCCAATGCCACCAGGTTGAATTCGGAATTGGTGATCTTGTCGAGGATCTCCTGGCCGATTTCACCGTCGATGATGCTGCGCATGTGCGCCTGGTCACGGAAGATGAACGGCAGATTGAACACGTTCACGTCGGGCACCACCGGGCCGACGATACCCAGGCTGACCCGGGTCATCTGTATAGCGTTGCTCTGAACCTGCTCGACCACTTCTTTCTCGGAGCCCAGCACACCACCGGCGAACATCTTGAAGGTGATCTCGCCATTGCTCTGTTCTACGAGTTTCTTGCCCATCTCCTGCTCGGCCACCACCGGCGGATAACCGGCCGGGTGCACTTCGGCGAACTTGATGTTGATCGCGGCCTGCGCCAGCCCGGACAGGCAGAAGGCGAGCGGGAGTGCTGCTACGAGTAACGTGCGTTTGAAATCCATGGATAACTCCAGCGTTGTTGTTGTTTTGGTGTCGCAAAGGATTCAGTTGTCGCCAAACGGTCCGGCAGCGACGAAGGCGCCACCCTGATAGACCATGGCCGGATCGTCGGCAGCGGGCATCGGCTGCGCGTCGATCTTGTCGCGGAAGACTTCCGAGCTGTCCTTGGGGGCGAAACCCAGGTGCGCGGCATAGCGGTTGTCCCACCACACATCGCGGTTGGCCGAAGCGCCGTAGACCACGGTGTGGCCGACGTTGGGGGTGAACAGGCTCAGTTCGATGAGGCGGGTCAGGTCGTCGAAGCTGAGCCAGGTGCTCATCATTCGACGGTTGGCTGGCTCGGGGAACGAGGAGCCGATGCGGATGCTGACGGTTTCGATGCCGTAGCGATCGAAGTAGAAGGTCGCCAGGTCCTCGCCGTAGGACTTGGACAGCCCGTAGTAGCTGTCCGGACGCCGCGGCGAATGGGCATCGATGGTTTCATCCTGCTTGTAGAAACCGATCACATGATTGGAGCTGGCGAACACCACGCGCTTGACGCCATGTCGCCGCGCCGCTTCGTAGATGTGAAAGACCCCGCAGATATTGGGGCCGAGGATGTCTTCGAACGCATGCTCCACCGATACGCCGCCGAAATGCACGATGGCGTCCACGCCTTGTACCAGTTCGTGCACGGCCTGCTTGTCGGCGAGATCGCACAACTGAAATTCTTCGGAGGTGTCGGAATGGGTGTCGGTAGAGGCGGGAAGGGGGACGATATCGGAGAGCCGCAGGGTGCGGGCGAAGGGTTTCAGACTTTCTCTAAGCACCTTCCCCAGACCACCGGCGGCGCCGGTCAGGAGAAGGCGATTGAAGGGATTCTGGACGGTGTGAATGCCTGTCATGAGCGAGTCCTTTGTCGTTATTGTTTTTGTCATCTGTTGTCGTATGACTTGGCTCGGATTATCGACAGCTCTTGACGATCTTGTCAACGCGACTAATGGCGAAAGCCGCGCGTGAGCTCAGCCGTTGCCGACAGGCGGGTGACTGCCAGGGTCTAGAGGCGAATCCAACGCTGTCGCATCCAGCCACTCAGGGCATCCACCCCCAGCACGAGCAGCAGCATGGCCAGAATGAGCGTGCTGGCGCGCGCTTCCTGGAACAGACTGAGGCTGACATAGAGCATCTGTCCCAGCCCGCCGGCACCGACGAAACCAAGGATGCTGGCCATGCGAATGTTGTTTTCCCAGCGGTACAGGGTATAGGCCAGCAGCTGAGGCCAGAGGTTGGGCAAGGTGCCGTAGCAGAACGCCAGCCAGGCGTTGCCGCCCTGCAGGCGGATCGCGTTGGCAGGTTCGGGTGGGGTGTTTTCCAGCGCTTCGGCGAACAGCCGGCCGAGCACCCCGGCCGTGTGCAAGGCCAGCGCCAGGGTGCCGGCGTTGGGCCCGAGCCCGGCAGCCAGCACCATCAGCACCGCCCAGACCAGCTCGGGTACCGCGCGCAGGGCATTGAGCAGCAGCTTGGCCAGGCCCTGCAGGGGCCAGCCCAATCGGCCGGCAGCGGGAATAGCCAGCAGCAAGGCGGCGATTGCGGCCAGCAAGGTGCCCAGGGCCGACATCGCCAGGGTCTCCAGTGAGGCATGGCCCACGGCCCACAGGTGTGCGGCGGTGAAATCCGGAGACAGGAAGCGCGCCGCGTAACGGGCCATGTGACCCAGGCTGTCGGCATCGCCCAGGTTGAATGGGTTCAGGCCCAGATAGGCGAAGGAGGCGACCACCGCCAGGATGATGGCCAGTACCAGTGTCGCATTGCCCAGGCGCCTCATGTGAAACGCCCTCGCAGCACCCGGCTGAGCAGGTCGGCGAACAGCACCAGCACGATGAAGGTCAGCAGGATGCTGGCCACTTCGGCCGAAGCGAACATGCGCATCGACAGGTCGATCTGTTGACCCAGGCCACCCGCGCCAACGAAGCCCATCACCACCGAGGCGCGCACTGCGCACTCCCAGCGGTACACGGTGTACGACATCAGTTCGGCGGCAGCGGCCGGAAGCGTGCCATAGGCGAACGCGGCCAAGCGCCCGGCGCCCGCACGCATCAGGGCCTGTGCCGGACGTTGATCGATCGACTCGTAGATTTCGGCATACACCTTGCCCAGCATTCCTGCGTAGGTGATGGCAATCGCCAGCACACCGGCGGTCGGGCCCAGGCCCACCGCGCGGACGAACAGCAGAGCCCAGACGATCTCCGGCACGCTGCGCAGAAAGATCAGCACGCCACGCACCGGCCAGCGCACGCAGGTGCCCGCCCAGCCAGGGCGAGCGCCGATGCTGGCCGCGGACAGCGACAAGGCGCGGCTGGCCAGCAGGCTGGCGGGCACCGCAAGCACCAGCGCCAGAAACATGCCCGCCGTGGCGATGGCCAAGGTCTGCAAGGTTGCGTCCCACAGCAGCGCCAGAAAGTCCCGGTCATGGGCCGGCGGCCAGAAACCGGCCAGGAAGGCACCGGTGGATCGGCTGACGGCCGGATCGAACAGCACGCCTGGGTTCAGCTCGGCCAGACGGATGCCGGGCCACAGCAACAGTACGGCCAGGGCGGCCAGCAGCAGCCGCGGCAGAGCGGCCGGATCGCGGTGGTGCCGACTCAGCATCGCGGCAGCCAGGGCGTCGCGGTGTCCGCTGACGTGGGGGCAGGGCTCAGCTGCGCGTTGGCATACAGGTCATCCAGGCGCTGTGGGGTGACTTCGGCAGCGCTCAGGTCGAAGGCGATCCGGCCGTCGCGCACGCCGATGATTCGCGGGAAGCAGGCCAATGCCAGCTCCACCGTGTGCAGGCTGGCCACCAGGGTGACGCGCTGTTCGCTGGCGTGCTGGCAGAGCAGGTCCAGGGTATGCCGGGCCAGCCTGGGGTCCATCGCCGAGACCGGCTCGTCGGCCAGCAACAACTCCGGCTGTTGATACAGGGCGCGAGCGATGCCAACGCGTTGCAGTTGCCCGCCCGATAGCTGCTGGCACTGGGCGAACAGCTTGTCGTCCAGGTCCAGCCGCGCCAGCAGCGCACGGGCGCCGGCAATGTCCACCGGATGCAGGAGGTTGAGCAGGCTCTTGCCCAGACCCCATTGCCCCAGCTTGCCAGCCAGCACCGCCGTGACCACCCGTTGCCGGGGCGGCAGCGGCGGCGCCTGATGGATCAGACCGATGCGCGCCCGCAGGCGCTGTCGCGCGCGACTGCTCAGCTGCCAGGGCTGCACGCCCAGCACCGCCAGCTCGCCAGCGCTGGGCTGCAGGGCGGTCGCCAGCACATTTAGCAAGCTGGACTTGCCGGCGCCCGACGGGCCGATGATCGCCACGCGCTCCCCGGCGGCGATGTTCAGATGCACGTCGCGCAGGGCCTGCACCCCGTTGCGGTGGCGCAGGTCGACGGCCGTCAGGCGCAGGGTCATTTCAACAGATCGGCAGCGCGGGCGGCGTCCTCGATGCCCTTGTAGTTCTCAGGCTTGGTGGGGATGAAGCGGCTGGCTGCCTGCAGGTCGAGGATCGCCTTGTCTGCGGGCTTGGCCGGATCGAGGGCGAGGAACGCCTGCTTGAGCTTTTCCGCCAGCGCCGGGTCGAGGGTGCCGCGCACGGTCCAGTTGTAGTCGAAGTAGGTCGGCGTGGTGGCAAACACCTTGACCTTGTTGGTGTCGACCTTGCCGCTGTCGACCAGCTTCTGCCAGACGCTGGCATTGAGCACGCCGGCGTCGACCTTGCCCGCCTGCACCCACGCTGCGGTGGCGTCATGGGCACCGGAGTAGGCGACGCGGCTGAAATAGGTTTCCGGCTTGATGTTGTCCTGCAGCATGAAATAGCGCGGCATCAGGCTGCCGGACGTCGACGAGATCGAGCCGAAGGCGAAGCTCTTGCCCTTGAGGTCGGCCAGCGATTTGACGTTCGGGTCGCTGGTGATGAATTTGCTGGTGAACTGGGCATCCTGCTCACGCTGCACCAAGGGAATGGCGTTGCCGGTTTTCTGGTTGACCTGGACGAAGGTGAAGCCACCCAGCCAGGCCATGTCCAGACGATCGGTGGCCAGCGCCTCGACCACCGCCGGGTAGTCGGCCACCGGCACGAACTCGACCTTCATGCCGGTCTGCTGCTCGAGGTACGCACCCAGCGGCTTGAACTTGCGCAGCAGTTCGGTGGGCGCCTCGTCGGGGATGGCGGACACCCGCAGAACGTCGGCGGCGAAGCTGGTGACCGCGCTGGCGCACAGGGCAAGGCCGGCAACCAGTGACAGGGAGCGCTTGAACATGGTGGGTCTCCGAAAGGTGGCGCAAGGCGCGCGGGCGAGGCCCGGTACGCAAGGATAGAGGTGGCGCGATTATAAGAGTCACTGCAGGAAAGGCCAGCTTTGATAGACTTCGCAGCCTGTTTCCCGGACCTCGAGAAGGCTGCCATGAATTCGCCCATCCGTTTGACCCAATATAGCCATGGTGCCGGTTGCGGCTGCAAGATCTCGCCCAAGGTCCTGGAAGTGATCCTGGCCGGCAGCGGCGCGCAGAACCTGGACCCCAAGCTGTGGGTCGGCAATGCCTCGCGCGACGACGCTGCGGTGTACGCGATCGACGAGGAACGCGGGGTGGTGTCCACCACCGATTTCTTCATGCCCATCGTCGATGACCCGTTCGATTTCGGGCGCATCGCGGCCACCAACGCGATCAGCGACATCTACGCCATGGGCGGCGATCCGTTGATGGCCATCGCCATTCTCGGTTGGCCGGTCAATCTGCTGCCGCCGGAAGTGGCTCGCGAAGTGATCCGCGGCGGCCGCGCGGTGTGCGACGCCGCCGGCATTCCGCTGGCCGGCGGGCATTCGATCGACGCCCCCGAACCCATCTTCGGCCTTGCGGTGACCGGCCTGGTCGACAAGCGCCACATGAAGCGCAACGACACCGCCCAGGTCGGCGACCGCCTGTACCTGACCAAGCCGCTGGGCATCGGCATCCTCACCACCGCCGAGAAGAAATCCAGGCTGCGCGACGAAGACGTCGGCGTGGCCCGCGACTGGATGTGCACCCTGAACAAGCCCGGCAGTCGCTTCGGCAAACTGGCCGGGGTCAGCGCCATGACCGACGTCACCGGTTTCGGACTGCTCGGGCACCTGGTCGAGATGGCCGATGGCGCGCAGCTCACCGCACGCCTGGACTACGCCGCCGTGCCGCGCCTGCCCGGCATCGATCACTACCTGCGCGAGGGCTGCGTGCCCGGCGGCACTCAACGCAATTTCGAAAGCTACGGCGAACGCATCGCTGCCCTGACCGATGAGCAGCGTGACCTGCTCTGCGACCCGCAGACCAGCGGCGGCCTGCTGGTCGCGGTCAGTGCCGCCGGTGAAGCCGAGTTCGTCGCCCTGGCCGCGGAACTGGGCCTGCAACTGGCACCCATCGGCAGTTTGGTCGAACGTCTGCCCCATGCGGTCGAGGTGATCTGATGCGTGACAACAGCAGCGACTACCGCGCGTTGTTCCTGGGCGATGTGCCGATGATGGACGCCCGCGCGCCGGTGGAGTTCGACAAGGGCGCCTTCCCCGGTGTGCACAACCTGCCGCTGATGGACGACCTGGAACGGCAGAAGGTCGGTACCTGCTACAAGCAGCACGGCCAGGAGGCCGCCATCGCCTTGGGCCACCGCCTGGTGTCAGGCGACATCAAGGAACGCCGGATCGCGGCCTGGGCGGCGTTCGCCAAGGCCAATCCGCACGGCTACCTGTACTGCTTCCGCGGCGGCCTGCGTTCGCAGACCGTGCAACGCTGGCTTCACGAAGCCGGGATCGACTACCCGCGAGTGCTGGGCGGCTACAAGGCCATGCGCAGCTTTCTGCTGGACACCCTCGAACAGGCGGTGGAGCAATGCCGGTTCGTGGTGCTGGGCGGCATGACCGGCACCGGCAAGACCGACGTACTGGCGCAGTTGAGCAATGCCCTGGACCTGGAAGGGCATGCCAACCACCGCGGCTCCAGCTTCGGCAAACGCGCGACCGGGCAGCCGGCGCAGATCGATTTCGAGAACCGCCTGGCCATCGACGTGCTGAAAAAGCGTGCCGCCGGCATCGAGCAGTTCGTGCTCGAAGACGAAAGCCGTCTGGTCGGCAGCTGCAACGTGCCGTTGTCCCTGCATCAGGGCATGCAGGGTTATCCCTTGGTGTGGCTGGAAGACAGCTTCGATAACCGTGTCGAGCGCATTCTGCGTGACTACGTGGTGGACCTGTGCGCGGAGTTCGTCAGCCTGCACGGCGAAGAGGGCCATGAGCTGTTTGCCGAGCGTCTGTTGCAAAGCCTGGATCGGATCTACAAGCGCCTGGGCGGCGAGCGACATCAGCGTCTACAGGGCCTGATGCAGGCCGCGCTGGACGAACAGCAGCGCAGTGGTCAGGTCGATCTGCATCGCGGGTGGATCGAGGGGTTGCTGCACGAGTACTACGATCCGATGTACGCCTACCAGCGTGAAAGCAAGGCGTCGCGGATCGAATTCGCCGGCGACCAGGCCGCCGTGGTCGACTACCTGCGCGAGCGCCTGGCCAAAGGCTGAAAACCGCGGGCGCGGTTCGCAGCCAGGCCAGGTCGAGGCTTAGTTGATGCGCGGATGCTGTTCCACCAGGGACTTGCGCTTGGCTTCCAGCTCGGCGATCTGTGTGTCGATGTCTTCGATTTTCTGCTCGATGTTGTCGTGGTGTTCGACCAGCAGCTCACGGGCTTCTTCGATGTCCGACGCCGCCGGTGCCGCACCGCGCAGCGGGCGATTGGCGGTTTCCTTCATGGTGATGGCGGTGACGAATCCGATCACGGCGAACACCATCAGGTAGTACGCGGGCATGTACAGGTCGTCGGTGCTTTCCACCAGCCAGGCGACCGCTGTCGGCGTCAAGCCGGCGATCAACACCGAGACGTTGAAGGCACTGGCCAGGGCGCTGTAGCGGATGTGCGTGGGGAACATCGCCGGCAGCGTCGAGGCCATCACGCCGATGAAGAAATTAAGCACCACGGCCAGCATCAGCAGCCCGGCGAAGATCAGGCCGATCTTGCCGCTGTTGATCAGCATGAAGGCCGGAATGGCCAGGAAGAACAGGCCGATGCTGCCAAACAGAATGAAGGGCTTGCGGCCGAACTTGTCGCTGGCATAACCGATCGCCGGCTGCGCGAACAGCATGCCGACCATGATCGCGATGATGATCAGCACACCATGGCTTTCGCTGTAGTGCAGGTTGTGCGACAGGTAGCTGGGCATGTAGGTGAGTAGCATGTAGTAGGTGACGTTGGTCACCGCCACGATGCCGATGCAGGTCAGCAGGCTGCGCCAGTGTTTGGTCGCCACCTCTTTGAACGAGACCTTGGGGCCACCGGCCAGGCCTTCGCGGTCACCTTGTTCGAGTTTTTCGACGTGTTGCTGGAACGCCGGGGTTTCTTCCAGCGCGTGACGCAGGTACAGGCCGATCATGCCCAGCGGCAAGGCCAGGAAGAACGGCACGCGCCAGCCCCAGTCGAGGAACTTCTCTTCGCCGATCACGGCAGAAATCCCGACCACCACACCGGCGCCGAGCACGAAACCGGCTATCGAACCGAAGTCCAGCCAGCTGCCGAGGAAGCCGCGCTTGCGGTCCGGGGCGTACTCGGCGACGAAGATCGACGCGCCGGTGTACTCGCCGCCCACCGAGAAGCCCTGGGCCATCTTCGCCAGCAGCAAGAGGATCGGTGCCCAGATTCCGATGGAGTCGTAGGACGGAATCAAGCCGATCGCGAAGGTGCTCAGCGACATGATCACGATGGTGGCGGCGAGGACTTTCTGTCGGCCATATTTGTCGCCCAGTGCGCCGAAGAACAGGCCACCCAGGGGGCGAATCAGGAAAGGCACGGAGAAGGTAGCCAGGGCCGCGATCATCTGCACGCTGGGATCGGCACCCGGGAAGAACACCTTGCCCAGCGCGTAGGCCACGAAGCCGTAGACGCCGAAGTCGAACCATTCCATGGCGTTGCCAAGCGCGGCGGCGGTGATCGCCTTGCGCATCTTGACGTCGTCGACGATGGTGATGTCGTTCAACCCGATCGGGTTGACTTTTTTTCTACGAGATTTCATCGATGTTTCTCTTTGTGTCAAAGCGGCTTGTCCCCATGAGATACAAATTGACACCAAAAAATTCACTGGTGGCGGCGATTTAGTATCGCCGCAGCGGTCCGTTCGCCAGCCCGTCCACCGTTGCCGGTGATCGTCCAAGACGCACAGGTGAAAAAACCGGATAATGCGCGCCATTCGTTTTTGCTTGCATCAGGTGCTCCCCCATGGAAATCAAGGTCAATTTTCTCGACAACCTTCGACTTGAAGCCAAGTTCGACGATTTCACGGTGGTGGCCGACCAGCCCATTCGCTACAAGGGCGACGGCTCGGCGCCGGGGCCTTTCGACTATTTCCTGGCGTCGTCGGCGTTGTGCGCGGCGTACTTCGTCAAGCTGTACTGCAACACGCGCAACATTCCCACCGACAACATTCGCCTGTCGCAGAACAACATCGTCGACCCGGAAAACCGCTACAACCAGATCTTCAAGATCCAGGTCGAGCTGCC
>Ga0308158_10001221_pt1 | contig 28690 bp, 25 predicted proteins | sample PhyBR2_FD_201038 | JGI IMG/M metagenome (GOLD analysis project Ga0308158, IMG submission 201038) | Phyllosphere microbial communities from UC Gill Tract Community Farm, Albany, California, United States - DLSLB.R2 | ecosystem: Host-associated > Plants > Phyllosphere > Unclassified | place: USA... | reverse complement strand
ACGTGAACATGTACCAGATCCGCCAGTGGTATCAGCCGCTGCGACGACTCGCCGAGCGGTACCCCGTCGTCGTCATCTCGCGCTCGCCGCTGGGTGCGGAGGCGCTGCTGCGCGACGACGCCCTGCCGGTCGCCTTCGTGCCCGAGATCAGCGATCTGGAGGCCTTTCTCGCCGAGCAGGACATCAGGATCGTGCTCTACGTGAATCAGAACACCCGCAACTTCCAGATGTTCCGGTACGGCCGTCGCACCCATGTCTTCATCAACCACGGTGAGTCCGACAAGGTCTACATGACCAGCAATCAGTACAAGGCGTACGATCATGCGTTCATCGCGGGAGAGGCGGCGCGCGATCGGCTCGCGGATGCTCTGTGGGACTACGACGTCGACACGCGCACGACCATGATCGGCCGGCCGCAGGCCGATCATCTCACCGGCGAGCTGCCGTTCACGCCGGACGAGCGCACCGTGGTGCTGTATGCCCCGACATGGGAAGGCGACAGGGCGTCGATGGCCTACGGATCCGTGCGCACGCACGGTGTGGCGCTCGTCGAGGCCCTGGTGGCGACGGGCCGGCACCGTGTGATCTACCGCCCCCACCCCCGCACGGGGGTCATGGATGACGACTATCGCGCCGCGAGTGCGCGGATCGTAGAGCTGCTGGCGGCTGCGAACGCGGCGGACCCATCCGCTCACCACGTGCACGACGACGGGCCCGCGATCGGCTGGCAGCTGACGGCGGCCGACGTGGCGGTGCTCGATGTCTCTGCGATGATCTACGACCGGCTCGCCACGGGGCGTCCGCTGCTCGTGACCCGCCCGGTCAGCTCTGAGGCGGAGATCGACGCGAACGGGTACCTGTCGGCCTGCGAATGGCTCACAGCCGACGAGGTCGCAGGCGACGGGGTAGCGGCGATCGAGCGGGTTCGCGTCGATACACAGGCGATCGACAGGCTGAGCCGCTGGTCGGCACGGTACTTCGGCGACACGTCGCCCGGGGCGGCTACTGCTCGCTTCGAGGCCGCGATCGATCGCCTCTGGGAGTCGGCGACCGGGCGTCCCGAGGCCTGAGATGCGCCGCCTCCGCCGGTATCCTGGAGGGATGGGTGTGGTCTCAGATGGCAAGAAGGCGTACCGACTGCTGCAGAAGGCCCTCGCCTCTCGCTCAGCCGTGCAGCGGGTGCGTCGGCGGCTCGCCGGGCAGGGCCCGCACCCGCATCAGCACTATCGGATCGCGGTCTACTTCGCCGACGGCGCTGTCAACATGTACCAGATGCGGCAGTGGTACCGTCCGCTCGCCGAACTCGCCAAGCGGTGGCCGGTCGTCGTGCTCTCGCGCAGCGCGACCGGCGCCGAGAAGCTGATCGAGGAGGACGGGCCGCCCGTCGCATTCGTGCCGACGGTGCGCGATCTCGAGAGGTTCATCGCCAACCAGGACATCCGCATCGTCCTCTACGTGAACCAGAACACCCGCAACTTCCAGATGTTCCGCTACGGCCGTCGCTGGCATGTGTTCATCAACCACGGCGAGTCGGACAAGATGTACATGACCACGAATCAGTACAAGGCGTACGACTACGCGCTGATCGCCGGTCAGGCGGCGAGGGAACGGCTGAGCCGCACTCTGTGGGACTACGACCTCGACAGACGCGCGATCGAGATCGGCCGCCCGCAGGCCGACCACTACTCCGGCACGCTCCCGTACACGCCTGATGAGCGTCACGTGGTGCTCTACGCGCCCACGTGGGAGGGAGACCGCCCGTCTGCGCACTACGGTTCGATCGCCTCGCACGGCGAGACGCTCGTCGCCCGGCTGCTGGCCACGGGTCGTCACCGCGTGATCTATCGTCCGCATCCTCGCAGCGGCGTGGTCGACGATGAGTACGGTGCGGCGCACCGGCGGATCCTGGCGGCGATCGCCGAGGCCAACGCGGCGGATGCCGCAGCACAGCACGTCTACGACGACGGTCCGGAGCTCGGCTGGCAGCTCGCCGCCGCCGATGTCGCGGTGGTCGACATCTCGGCGATGGTCTATGACCGTCTCGCGGCGGGCAAGCCGCTGCTGATCACGCGACCAGCCGATGAGCGCGCATCCATCGACACCACCGGGTATCTCTCGGCGTGTGAATGGCTCACCGTCGACGGCGCCGCCGACATCGTCGCCGAAGTCGAGCGGGTCGCGGCCGACGATGACGCGGTGGCGCGCCTGCGCACCTGGGTGCAGCACTACTTCGGCGACACCACGCCGGGGGCCGCGACCGCGAAGTTCCACGGCGCCATCGAGCAGCTCATGCAGAGATGGGACGAGTGGCACGCCCGGGATGCCGGCGGCGACGCCACCGACGATGACGATGACGATGACGCAGACGAGGACGACGACTGATGCACCTGCCGCGCACGCGGTCGCTCGCCGATCCCCTGATCGTCCTGGACACCTGCGGCTCGACCAACGCCGAGCTGCGGCGTCGCGTCGAAGCGGGGGAGCGCCTCGGGCATCCGGCGGTACTGATCACCGACGTGCAGACGGCCGGTCGCGGCCGGCTGGATCGCGCCTGGTCGGCCCCCGCGGGATCCGCGCTCGCCGTGTCGACTCTGCTGCGCGACCTGCCCGCTGATGTGGACGCGTGGGGATGGATTCCGCTGGCGGCAGGAGTCGCGATGACGGATGCCGTGGCCGAGCAGCTTCCCGGACGCGATGTGGGGCTGAAATGGCCGAATGACGTGCTCGTCGAGGGACGGAAGATCTGCGGCATCCTCGCCGAGGTGACGGCCCACGGGATCATCGTCGGCACCGGCGTGAACACGGCGATGACCGAGACCGAGCTGCCGGTGCAGACCGCGACCTCCTTCGCCGTGCTGGGTGTGACCGTCGACGTCGACAGGCTGCTGGCCGACTACGTGTCCGAGCTCACAGCGCTCGTCGCCGAGCTCACCACGAGTGCCGACGCCGTGGCATCGGGCCTGCACGCAGAAGCCGAGCGGCGCTGCCTCAGCATCGGCCGGGATGTGCACGTCACCCTGCCCGGGGGTGAGGTGCTGCGCGGGCGCGCGACGCGGCTGCAGCGCGACGGATGCCTGGTGGTCGAGGTCGACGGGACGGCGCGGGCAGTGGCATCCGGCGACGTCGTGCACGCCAGCCTCGTCTGAACCGAAGCGGCCGCGAACGCGATCCGGCGCGCCGGGCGGGCCTGCCGCGCCGACGCCGGGTCGCGGGCACAATGGTGGTGTGACCCAGCCCGTGACTCTCGGTGGTCGGCCGAAGATGCCGCCACCGGGCGCGCCCGTCGAAGAGCTGCTGGTGGCGCGTTTTCGCAGCCACGCACGGCGGCTGTTCTGGCCGGCCCTGCTGCTCATCGCGACGGCGGGCGCGACGGCCTACCTGTACGACAATCTGCCCGCGCCGTTCGAGAACTGGATGCTGCTGGCCGCTGCGGCCATCGTGGTCCTGCTGCTCGTGGTGTTGCCCTACCTGTTCTGGATCTCGCGCACCTGCACGATCACCACCCGCCGGGTCATCCTGCGCGAGGGTCCCGGCTCGCGGCGCAGACGGGAGCTCTCGCACGTGCGCGGCTACACGATCGGCGTGCGGCGGGGGCCGCTGCAGCGGCTCTGGGGCGCCGGGACGATCACCCTGAGCAACGGCGTCGACGCGCCCATGCGATTGCAGAACGTTCCTATGGTGAACCTCGTGCACGAGGTGCTCGCCGACCAGGTCGAGGTCAACCAGATCCTCGCTCATCGCGACGCCCAGACATCGGGTCCGTCGCTCTGACCCCGCTGCCGTCGTGCGGCGCTCGCGGAGTGCGCGAGAATGGATGCGACGAAAGGGGCGCTGCATGACCGTGCGCGTTGGTGTGATCGGCGGAGGACAGCTGGCTCGGATGATGATCGCTCCGGCGGTCGAACTCGGACTCGACATCCGCGTGCTCGCCGAAGACGAGGGCATGTCGGCGCAGCTCGCGGCCACGGCGGTGGGCGATTACCGCGACCTCGAGACCGTGCGCGCCTTCGCGAGCGACGTAGACGTCATCACCTTCGACCACGAGCACGTCCCGCAGGAGGTGCTCCGCGCGCTCGTCTCCGACGGCGCACAGGTGCATCCGGGCCCCGACGCGCTGCAGTACGCCCAGGACAAGCTGGTCATGCGTGCGCGGCTCGCCGAGCTCGGTGTGCCGCAGCCCGACTGGGCGCCGGTGCGTGACGCCGACGAGCTGCAGCGCTTCATCGACGGGCATGGCGGCGGCGCTGTGGTGAAGACGCCGCGGGGCGGGTATGACGGCAAGGGCGTGCGCGTCGTGCGCTCGGGCGCAGAGGCCGCCGACTGGTTCGACTCCGCGGCGGGCGAGGCGCTGCTCGCGGAGGAGCTGGTCTCTTTCCGCCGTGAGCTGGCGCAGCAGATCGCCCGCCGTCCGAGCGGCGACATGGTCGCGTACCCTGTCGTCGAGACCGTCCAGCGTGACGGCGTGTGCGCCGAGGTCATCGCCCCCGCGCCCGACACGACCGAGCGGCTCATCGAGGTCGCCGAGCAGATCGGCCGGCGGATCGCTGAGGGCATCGGCGTGACGGGGATGCTCGCGGTCGAGCTCTTCGAGACCGATGATGAGCGCGTCCTGGTGAACGAGCTGGCCATGCGTCCGCACAACAGCGGGCACTGGAGCCAGGACGGCGCTGTCACCGGGCAGTTCGAGCAGCACCTGCGGGCCGTCGCGGACCTCCCTCTCGGCGGCACCGAACCCAGGCAGCCCTGGACGGTGATGATCAACATCCTCGGAGGCCCGCAGGACGGCACGCTCGCAGAGCGCTTCGCGCCGGCCATGCAGGAGCACCCCGACGCGAAGATCCACACCTACGGCAAGGCGCCGCGCCCCGGTCGCAAGGTCGGACACGTCAACGTCTCGGGCGACGACCTGGACGACGTCGTCTACACCGCACGCGCCGCGGCGTCGCTCTTCCTCTGAGTCGATCGGCTCTGCTCGCAAGCCGACGCGGCGCGTGCCGCTGCGAACTTCTCACAGAGGCGCCGCGTAACCTGTCATGGTGACTGAGCCACTGCACTCCTCGAGCTCGCCCCTGGTCGGCGTCGTCATGGGATCCGACTCCGACTGGCGCGTGATGAGCGACGCCTCACAGGCACTCAGCGACTTCGGCATCGCGCACGAGGTCGAGGTCGTGTCGGCGCACCGCACGCCCGACAAGCTGATGAGCTACGCCCGAGAGGCACGCAGCCGCGGCATCCGCGTCATCATCGCGGGCGCCGGGGGAGCAGCGCACCTGCCGGGCATGATCGCCTCGATGACGGCGCTGCCGGTCATCGGCGTCCCGGTGCCGCTCGCATATCTCGACGGCATGGACTCGCTGCTGTCGATCGTGCAGATGCCCGCAGGCATCCCCGTCGCGACCGTGTCGATCGGCGGCGCGCGCAACGCCGGCCTGCTCGCGGCACGCATCCTCGGCACGTCGGACGCGGCTCTCGCGGATCGTGTCGAGGAGTATGCGGCAGAGCTCGAGCGTCAGGTCGAGCAGAAGAACCAGCGGCTGAAGGACTCCCTGTGACCTTGGCCGCCCCGCACGCCCCCGCGCGAGGCGGGCGGCCGCTCATCGAGACGCGCCCGCTGCGGTACCCCGACACCGCCGACGAGTCGACGATGGCACGACGGGGCTGGTGGCTCGTCGTGCTGAACGCCCTCGTCCCCGGCTCGGCGCAGGTGCTCGCAGGCAACAGGCGCCTCGGACGCTTCGGCCTCGGCGCGACCCTGCTGGGCTGGTTCCTGCTGATCGTCGGCGCGGGCCTCGCGCTGTTCGCCCGCGGTGTGCTCGTCTGGCTCATCGTCGGACCGCTGTCCTGGATCGTGCTGACGCTCGTGCAGGTGCTGCTCATCGGCTATGCGGTGCTGTGGGTCGTGCTCACGATCGACGCTCTGCGCCTCGTGCGGCTGGTCAGGGTGCCGACGATCTCTCGGTGGGCAATGCCGGTGGCATCCGTCCTGGTGCTCTCGCTTGCCGCATCCGGCGCCGTCTACGGGTCGACCGTGGCTGCCTCCAGCCGGGGCGCGATCGGAAGCATCTTCGGTGGCGGAGGGCCCAGCCTTCCGCCGAGTGACGGCTATTACAACATCCTCCTGCTCGGCGCCGACAGCGGCGACGGCCGTGACTCCATGCGCTTCGACAGCATCTCCGTCGTCTCGGTCAACGCCGAAAGCGGTGCCGTGACGATCACGGGCATTCCGCGCGAGCTGCCGAACGCGCCCTTCAGCGAAGGCAGCCCCATGCGGGAGCTGTACCCGGATGGGTTCGAGGGGCACTCGAGCCGCACGTGCGGGTGGAACCCGTGGATGAACCACATCCGCAACGCTGCGGAGGTCTGCCGCGAGGATCAGGGCACGGCCCTGTATCCGGATGCGGCCCAGCACGACTCCGCGCCCGGCATCGAAGCCACCAAGGACGCGGCGGAGGGCGTGCTCGGCATCGAGATCCCCTACTACGTCTTCGTCGACATGGACGCCTTCGCCGAGCTGATCGACGCGCTGGGCGGTGTCGACATCGAGGTCACCGAGCGCCTGCCCAAGGGCGGCGGACCAGGCGATACAGGCCGCCCCGTCGAGGAATGGGCCACAGGCTGGATCGAACCCGGCATGCAGCACATGGACGGCGACACCGCACAGTGGTACGCGCGATCGCGCTACACCACCAGCGACTGGGATCGCATGAAGCGACAGCGTCAGCTGCAGGTGGCCATCCTCGATCAGTTCACGCCCGAGAACGTCGTGGCGCGCTTCAACGAGATCGCGGCCGCCGGAACGGCTCTCGTCGAGACCGATCTGCCGCAGGACAAGCTGCCGGAGTTCTTCGGCCTCGTCATGAAGGCCAAGGAGCAGAAGGTCGCGCAGATCGAGCTGACTCCCGAGTCCGGCGTGGACGAGCACGAGCCCGACTACGCGCGCATCCGCGACATGATCCAGCAGACGCTGCATCCGCCGACCCCGACGCCGGCGACGGACGGCTCCTGATCTCGGCATAGAGTCCCGGGGGTGTGCGACGCAACCCCGTGGCGGCTTCGGCCGAGCTGAGGTCGACTGAGGTCGTGACAGCAGATGACATCGACCGTGTCGCACGGGAATCCTTCGGAATCGACCAGCTGAAGGCCGCGCAGCGGGACGCCATCGACGCGGCCGTGCGCGGTCGCGATGTGCTCGGGGTGCTGGCGACCGGATACGGGAAGTCGGCGATGTATCAGATCGCCGCGACCCTCCGTGAGGGCGTGACCGTGGTGGTGTCGCCGCTGATCGCTCTTCAGGAGGACCAGCTGGTCGGCATCGAGAACGCGCCGGATGCCCCGGGCGGCGTCGCCGTGAACTCGACCGGAGGTGTGCGCCGCACGCGGGAGGCATGGCGGAAGCTGCGCAGCGGCGAGGCCAGGTTCGTGCTGCTCGCGCCGGAGCAGTTCACCAAGGAGGACGTCCTGGAGACGCTCGCCGAACTCGACGTCACCCTCCTCGTCGTCGACGAGGCCCATTGCATCGCATCGTGGGGACACGACTTCCGCCCCGACTACCTCACGCTGGGAGCCGCGGCCGATCGCATCGGGAGGCCGCCGATCATGGCACTGACGGCGACCGCGTCGACCCCGGTGCGGGCGGAGATCGTGCGGCGACTCGGCCTTCGGGACCCTCTCGAGTGCATCGGCGATCTCGACCGACCGAACATCTCGCTGGAGGTTCGCAGGCACACCGACGACGCGGCCAAGAGGGCCGCGGTCGTGGAGGAGGTGGTGCAGCTGGCGCGGCCGGGGCTCGTCTACACGGCGACCCGGCGCGACACCGAGAGCTACGCCGAGCTGCTGCAGGCACGGGGTCTGCGCGCGGCGCCGTACCACGCGGGCATGGCGGCGAAGCGCCGCGATCGGGTGCACGAGGATCTGCTCGAGGGGAGGCTGGACGTCGTCGTCGCCACCTGCGCGTTCGGGATGGGGATCGACAAGCCGGATGTGCGGTTCGTGGTGCATGCGGATGCTCCGGAGTCGCTGGACGCGTACTACCAGGAGATCGGGCGAGCCGGCCGCGACGGGGAGCCAGCCGTCGCGGTTCTGCATTTCCGCCCTGAGGACCTGGCGCTGCGCAGGTTCTTCACCGGGGGCGGGCCATCGGCGGGGGAGCTGCGAAAGGTGCTGCGCGCGCTGGGCGGCGGGGTCAGCCGGCGCGTCGAGCTGGCGGAGGCATCGGGTCTCTCGAGCCGTCGCGTCACCGCGCTGCTCGCACTGCTGTCTGACACCGGGCACGTGCGCATCGGCAGGCAGGGCATCCGGCTGCTCACGCCGGGGGATCCCGCTGAGGCTGTCGCAGACGCGCTGGAGCGTGCGGACGAGCGCGAGCGCATCGAGCAGTCCCGTATCGAGATGATGCGGTCGTACGCCGAGAGCCGCAGGTGCCGGCGGCAGACCCTGCTGCAGTATTTCGGCGAGGAGCTCGACGATCCGTGCGGCAACTGCGATGTGTGCGAGGGAGCCGAGCTCCCGACATCGGATGCCGGGGTGGCCCAAGACGCATTCGGCGTCGACGATCGAGTGCGTCACGAGGAATGGGGACCCGGCACCGTCATGTCGGTGGAGGACGATCGGATGACCGTCTTCTTCGAGGCCGAGGGATACCGGGTGCTCTCGCTCGAGCTGATCGCAGAGAAGGACCTCGTCGAGCTCGAGAACTGATCGGCGCCGCCCGAGTGCGCCGATCGCCGGTGGGGCGAACGGGGTGGACAGGGTGCCGAGGTTAGGCTGACCTCATGAGTGTGCAGCTGCGTGTCGTGTTCGACCAGGTCGGCGTCGATGCCGACATGGCGCGAGCAGGACTCGGACTCGCTGAAGGGCTGATCCGCACCGCGCCGCGCGGTTGCGTCGTCTCCGCCATCGCGCCGAGCGGCACCCAGGTCACGACGCCCGGTCTGCACGAGATCCGCACGCTGCCCCTGGCTCGGCGCGAACTGGCCGGTGCCTGGCAGATGGGCATCCCCGCGGGAGTCGGGGGTGGTCTGATCCACTCGCCGACGCTGCTGGCTCCGCTGGTGCGTCATGATCGCGTGCACGACAACGATCAGACCACTGTGACGCTCTGGGACCTGTGCGCCTGGGATAGCCCCGACACACTGTCGAAGGCGAGCGTCGTGTGGCAGCGGTCGATGCTCAAGCGCGCGGTCAAGCATGCGGATGCGGTGATCGTGCCGTCGCATGCGATGGCGGAGCGCCTCGACGAGATCGCCCCGCTGGGCGACCGCATCCGGGTGATCGCGGGGGCCGCGCCCATCGGGTTCCGCGTGCCTGACGAGGCTGCGTCGCTCCGGGCCGGCGTGCAGCTGCCGCAGGAGTACGTGGTGCTCACCGGAGACGCGGACTCTCTCGAGCACGGCTTCCGCGCAGCTGCACGCGCCGGCACGCATGCTGTCGTGGTGGATGCCGAGGATGGTACCGAGCCCGCGCTCGCCGACCAGTCTGCGGCGGCGGGATTGCCTCAGGGACATGCGCACATCAGGGGGGTGCTCGACGATGAGTCGCGAGCGGCGACTCTCGCCGGGGCCCGCGCCATCGTCGCCTCGTCTCCGGCGATGTGCTGGCCGTGGCGGCTGGTCGAGGCGATGGAGCTCGGAGTGCCGATCGTGGCGGTGGAGTCGGGTGTGCACCGCGATGTCATCGCCGACGGGGGAGCGGTGGTGGCCCCCGGCGAGCTGACCGACGCGCTCGTCGACGCGCTCGGATCGGGTCGGGAGCGTCTGCGCGTTCTCGGGTCGGATCGGGCCAGGGCGTTCTCGTGGCCGAGCTCGGCCGAACGAGTCTGGGCACTGCACGCGGAACTCTGAGAGAACGTTCCGAGTCCCGCGACACGCCGAGCAAGATCCCGCAATATACCGCCCCAGTGGCATCATCTCGCAACTTCAGTCACACTATTCACATGCCTTCACGTGGACTGCGCCCCCGAATGGTGTCCCGGACCGCTCGCTGGGCGACGACGCTCGTCGCCGTGCTCGGGTTGATCCTCGGCACCGCCGTGCCTGCGACGGCGGCCGCGGCTCCCGTGACCGCCGGCGTCAACGGCCCCGCCAAGATGACGCTGAGCGGCTGGTCCGCGGGCAACATCATCAGCGATGCGGTGTTCACCGACCGCACGTCGATGACCGAAGCCCAGATCCAGAGCTTCTTCAACTCGAAGGTGAGCACGTGTCGTGGCGGCACCGATAAGTACGGGCCCATCATCTGTCTCAAGGACTACAAGACCGACTCGGTGAACCGTCCCGCCGATGCGTACTGCAACGGCTACACAGGTGCGAGGGGCGAGTCGGCGGCCCGCATCATCTACCGTGTCGCGCAGTCGTGCGGCATCAATCCGCAGGTGCTTATCGTGATGCTCCAGAAGGAGCAGGGCCTGGTCACCCACACGTGGCCGAGCAAGTGGCGCTACGACGCCGCCCTGGGACAGGGCTGCCCGGACGACGCGGCATGCAACCCCGCCTACGTCGGCTTCTTCCACCAGATCTACGGTGCTGCGCGCCAGATGCAGATCTACATGGAAGGCCGGTACTTCACGTGGTACAAGCCGGGGAACACCTGGAACATCCGCTATGACGTCGAGATCTCCTGCGGCTCGTCCCCCGTCTACGTCGCGAACAAGGCGACCTCCGCGCTGTACTACTACACGCCCTACCAGCCCAACGCTGCATCGCTCAGGGCCGGCTACGGCACCGGAGACGGCTGCTCGAGCTACGGCAACCGCAACTTCTACAACTACTTCACCGACTGGTTCGGGTCTACGCAGCAGCTGGCCAAGGCGCTGAAGGTCACCAGCGTCTCGGTCCAGGGCAAGTTCCTGGTCGGCCAGAACGTGGCGGCGTCGGCGGCGGTCGATCCAGCCCCGACGACCACGTCATACCAGTGGCTGCGTAACGGGAAGGCGATCTCCGGCGCCACGTCAGCCCGCTACACCCTCGCCGCTGCGGATGCGGCGCAGTCCGTCTCTGTTCGGGTCGTTGCGCAGAAGAGCGGATACCGTGACGGAGTCGCCACCTCAGCGGGGACCGCCGTGAGCACCATCAAGACGGAACGACTGTACGGCCCCAAGCGGGAGACCACCGCCGTCGCGGTCTCGCGAGCAGCGTGGCCGACCGGCGCAGGCACCGTCATGCTGGCGACCAGTCAGGACTTCCCCGATGCGCTCAGCGCGGCAGCCGCGGCGGGGCGGGCATCCGCCTCACTTCTCCTGACGCCGACGAGCGGACTGCCCGCCGAGGTCAGCGCGGAGATCAAGCGTCTCGCCCCCGCGCGCGTGGTGCTGATGGGTGGGGACGGCGTTCTGCCCCGGCAGATCGCGGACCAGGTGCGAGCGGTCGTGCCGGGAGCCAAGGTCGAACGAGTTTCCGGGTTCGATCGCTACGAGACGTCGCGCGCTGCGGCGCTCAGCGGGGGCGCGAGCTCCGAGGTGCTCATCGCGACGGGCAAGGACTATCCCGACGCCATCAGCGCAGCCGCAGTGGGCAACAGCAGGGGTATCCCCGTCCTCTTGATCAACGGGACCCGTGCACGCCTGGACGCGCCCACCGTCGACGCGCTGCGGAAACTCGGGGTGCGATCGGCGACGATCATCGGCGGGACGGGTGTCGTTCCGGACTCCGTCCAGCGGCACCTGACGGAGCTGGGTCTCACGGCGAAGAGGCTGCAGGGCATCGACCGGTATGCCACGAATGAGGCGATCGTGAAGGCCTACTATTCGTCGAGCGCCCTGAAGGTGCTCTTCGCCTCCGGCGACGGCTTCCCCGACGCGCTGAGCGCGTCGGTGCTCGCCGGACGGTGGAAGGTGCCTCTGCTGATCACGCGGCGATCGTGCGTCGTTCCCGGCGCCATGGACTTCATGCTGCGCAGTGCCACCGAATCGGCCGTGCTCGTAGGCGGACCGGGAGTCCTCGACGACGGGGTGGCCGCGCTGCGGCGGTGCTGAGAGGCTGCGAGACGGCCGGTCTGCGGGGAGGTCACAGACCGGGTCACTAAGATGTCAAGGCGACCTCTCGGCTGGAGCCCACTTGACTACCCACGATCATTTCGCCTCCGTCCCGCGCACAGATTTCGACATTCCAGGCAGAAGCCACGGACTGATCGATGTGGTGCGCTGGCGTTATCTGCTGCGCCTGCTCGTGCGCACCGGTGTGACGACGCGCTATCGGAATTCGGTGCTCGGCTGGTTGTGGTCGTACGTCCGCCCGGCCGCGCAGTTCTTCGTCTTCTGGGTCGTGCTCGGGATCTTCATGGATCTCGACCGCGTTCCCAACTACGCCGTCTATCTGTTCTCCGGCATCGTCATCATCAACCTCTTCTCGGAGGGCTTCAAGAACGCGACCACGTCGATCGTCGGCAACGCACCCCTCGTTCGCAAGGTCTTCCTCCCTCGGCAGCTGTTCGCGGTCTCCGCTGTTCTCGTGTCGTTCGTGCACTTCCTGCCTCAGCTGGCGCTCCTTCTCCTGGTGTGCCTTCTGATGGGCTGGGCGGGCAGCGTGACGCTGCTCGGCGTGCTGGGCGCGGTCGTCGGAATACTCATCGTCATGGTGTTCTCCCTTGGTCTCGGACTCTTCTTCGGAGCGGTGAACGTCCGTTTCCGCGACGCGGAGAACATCGTCGAGCTGATGCTGCTCCTCGCCACCTGGGCTTCTCCCGTGCTGTACGCCTGGACGATGGTGCAGGACGCCGTCGTCGACAAGCTGGGCTGGCCGGGGTGGATCGTGGATCTGTACATGCTCAATCCGATCACTCAGGGCGTAGAGCTTTTCCACTACGCGTTCTGGCGACCGGCGAGCCAGGCCATCGTGGACTCGGCCGGCTATGTCGGTGAGGCACTCACCCCTGTGCCCCCGATGCTCGCGATGAACACCCTGTGGAGCGCTGTCGTCGCCGTCGGCACACTGCTCATCGGGCAGCTCGTCTTCCGCCGTCTTGAAGGAAAGTTCGCACAGGACCTATGACACAGACCGCGAAGCGCCCCAGCATCATCATCGACGGGGTGCGCAAGACCTTCACCCTCAATCACGCCTTCTCGCTGAAGGACACCGTGGTCTCCTGGATCCGGCGTCGCAAACTCAGCTCGACATTCGAGGCACTCAAGGGCATCGACCTCGTGATCAACGAGGGAGAGTCCGTGGCGATCCTCGGTATGAACGGCTCTGGCAAGTCGACGCTGCTCAAGCTGGTCTCCGGGGTCATGGAGCCAGATGCGGGGGAGGTGCTCACCCGGGGCCGCGTGGCGGGCCTGATCGAAGTGGGCGCCGGATTCCACCCCGAGCTGTCCGGGCGCGAGAACGTCTTCCTCAATGCCGCGATCCTGGGCATGAAGAAGCACGAGATCGAAGAGCGCTATGACGAGATCGTCGCGTTCAGCGAGATCGAGGAGTTCATCGACCAGGAGGTCAAGCACTACTCCTCGGGGATGTTCCTTCGCCTGGCCTTCGCCGTGGCGATCCACGTGCACCTCGACGTGCTCCTGATGGATGAGATCCTCTCGGTCGGCGACGTGCCGTTCCGTGAGAAGTGCCGAGAGAAGTTCGAAGAGCTCATCGCCGACGGCAAGACGCTGGTCGTCGTGAGCCATGACATGGAGATGGTGCGACAGCTCTGTACGCGAGGCGTGGTGATCAGCAAGGGCGAGGTCGTCTACGACGGTGAGCTCGAAGGCGCGATCGCGCTGGTGGACGCCGCATGATCATGGAGTGGCTCCTCCAGTTGCCCGTGCTCGCCATCGCCGCGGCCGTGGTGTTCGTCCCGGGACTGCTCGCACTGCACTTCGCAGGACTGCGCGGACTGGCGCTTCTGGCGGCGGCCCCGCTGTTCACCGTCGCAGCCACGGCGATCATCGCGCTCGTGCTCGGGCTCGTCGGAGTGCCCTGGTCCGTGCTGGCATGGGCGGCTGCGATGGCCGTGCTGGTGCTCATCTCGGCGCTTCTCGGACGGTGGGCCGGTGGCCGTCTGACAGGGGAGCCCGCCCCCGTCCGTCGCTGGCTGCTGCCGCTGGCCGTCACCCTGGGGGCCGTCCTGTCGGCAGCGCGGATCATCGCCTACGTGCACGATCCCTCCGCGATCTCTCAGACGAACGACGCGGTGTTCCACATGAATGCCGTGCGATACGTGCTCGAGACCGCCGATGCGTCCTCGCTGCACGTCAATTCGGTGATCGGCGGGCGCAGCTTCTATCCGGCTGCATGGCACGCCCTCTCCTCACTGGTCGTCCTGGCAGCGGGCACCGAGATCACCATCGCGGCCAACATGTTCACGGTCGTCATCGCCGCGGCGATCTGGCCGGTCGGCATCGCCTGGCTCACTCGAGCGATCACCGGATCGTCCCGGGTCGCGGGCTACGCCGCGATCCTCTCCGGTGCCCTGCAGACCTTCCCTCTGCTCATGTTCCAGTGGGGCGTGCTTTTCCCGAACGCGCTGTCGACCGCCATGATCCCGGCGGCCGTCGCCGTCGTGGTCACAACCGCGCAGTGGAGCGGGATGACGACTCGGACCGCTCACGCAGTCCGCGTCGCGCTGCTGATCCTGGTCGCGGCATCAGCGCTCATGCTCGCTCAGCCTGCAGGCATCCTTCCGTGGATGGCGATCAGCGCGGTGTGGGTGACGTGGCAGCTGTGGGAACGCCGATCTGCCTGGGGGCTCGCACGTGCCATCGGAGCCGCGGCTGGGATATGGGTCGTCGTCATCGCGATCTGGCTGTACCTGGCCCAAGGGACCTCTGGCTCGCATTGGGCACCGTTCCGGGGCAAGCTCCAGGCTCTCGCCGATGTGCTGTTGAACGGTCATGTGATGATCCCCTACGCCTACGGCATCAGCGTGCTGATGCTCGTCGGCATCGTGTTCGCCGTGCGCTCACGCGGGCTTCGCTGGTTCGTCGTCGCGTGGACGGGCATCTCGGTTCTGTACCTGCTCGTAGCCGCGGTCGGAGCTCCGCTGGTCCGGGTCGGCCTGCTGGGCGCGTGGTACGCGGATCCGTATCGCATCGCAGCTCTCGCGCCCCTCGTCGTGATCCCGCTCGCCGCGGTGGGGGCCGACGCCCTGGCCAGCATGATCGCCTCCAGGGTCGAGAGATGGGACGCCGCCTCCAGCGCGGTGTTCGGGCTCGTCGCCGTGACCCTCTTCATGATCGTGCTGACACTCGTGCGTCCGGTCGCGATGCCGGCGGTGACGCAGGGGACGTTCGACCGCGAGTCCCGCTACGTAGCCGCGGACGACGCCTACCTCGATCCTGACGAGAGGGAGCTGCTCGAGACCCTCGATCAGTACGTCCCCGCGGACGCCCGTGTCATCGCCAACCCTTCGACGGGCTCCGGCTTCGGCTACTTCCTCAGCGGGCGCGATGTGTATCCGCGCACCTGGGCAGCCCCGCAGACCGAGGCGTGGGCGGTTCTGGCCTCACATCTCCGGGATGCAGATGCCGATCCACGGGTGTGCGCTGCGCTCGCGGAGTACGGATCGCCGCAGTACGTGCTGGACTTCGGTGAAGGCGAGCGCGGGCCGGGACGCTACGTCATGCCGGGTATGACCGATTTCGCCGGGCAACCGGGTTTCGAACTGGTCGACGCTGTCAGCGATGTGTCGCTCTGGCGGATCACGGCGTGCGCTCAGTAGCCTCCGAGTGCGCCTCGCTAGGATCGTAGGGATGCGCCCGGTAGATCTGTCCGTTCTCGTCGTCATCCCGGCGCTGAACGAAGAGGAGTCCGTCGCGGACGTGGTCCGTGACGTGCGGAAGGCCTGTCCCCGGGCGCGATGCCTGGTGATCGACGACGGATCCTCTGACGCCACGGGGCAGCGCGCAGAAGACGCAGGAGCGGATGTGCTGAGGCTGCCGTTCAATCTCGGGGTCGGCGGCGCCATGCGTCTGGGCTTTCGATACGCCCGCGCCCATGGGCACAACGTCGTCGTCCAGGTGGATGCCGATGGACAGCACGATCCGCAGATGATCCAGGAGATGATCGCTCGTCTCGATGGCGCCGACCTCGTCATCGGAGCACGTTTCGCGGGCAAGGGCGACTATGGCGTTCGAGGACCGCGCAAGTGGGCGATGCGCGTGCTTGCCGCTGTCATCAGCAGGGTGGCCCGTACGAGGCTCACGGACGTCACGAGCGGATTCAAGTCCGCCGGCCCGCGAGCGGTCGAGCTGTTCGCCGAAGAGTTCCCGGCCGAGTACCTCGGCGACACGATCGAGGCGCTCGTGATCGCGGCTCGTGCGGGTCTGAGCATCGAGCAGATCCCGGTCGCCATGCGCGTGCGCCAGGGCGGTGAGCCGTCGCATCGTCCGATCAAGGCGGCGATCTACCTGATCCGCGCGTGCGCGGCATTCGGCCTCGCCATGATCAGGCCCAGGGCAGAGATGCGGAGTGACGCATGGACATGAACATGAGCACCGTCACGTACATCTTCGGCATCGTGGCTGCCCTCCTCGCTCTCATCGCCATCATCGAGCTGATGCGGCGCGGCACGCTTCGTGAGCGGCACGCGGGCTGGTGGTTCGTCGGCGGACTGATGGCCCTGGTGATCGCGGTCTTCCCGCAGACGCTGGGGTGGGCTGCGGCAGCGGTCGGCATCGTGGTGCCCGTCAATCTCGTCTTCTTCGTCGCGATCGCACTGCTGTTCCTCGTGAGCCTGCAGTACGGAGCCGAGCTGACCCGGATCGAGGAGAAGCTCCGCGTGCTCGCCGAGGAGTCGGCTTTCCACGAGCGGCGGATAGCGCAGCTCGAGCGGAAGAACGGCACCGGCTCGCCGGGGGCCGCGGATGGCCAGCATCCGCTCATCGACCGGGAGGACTCATGAGGGTCGTCATCGCGTCGCGTCTTTTCCCGCCCGAGGTGAGCGCTGGAGCGTTCCGCCTCGGTGCGCTCGCTCGGGTGCTCGCCGCGCGCGGTGAGGACGTGGTCGTGATGACGAGCACACCGCCCTCCCACGCACCCCGCACCCCGGACGCCCCTGGCGTCGAGGTCCGCCGCTGGCCCGTGCTGCGTGATGCCGGCGGGAACGTTCGCGGCTACGCGCAGTACATGAGCTTCGACGTGCCGCTGCTCGCGCGGCTGATCGCTGCGAGATTCGACGTCGCCGTCGCCGAATCGCCGCCGACCACGGGACTCGTCGTCGCGCTGATCGCCGCGCTGAAGCGGAGGCCGTTCGTGTACTACGCCGCCGACGTCTGGACCGATGGCGTCATCTCGATGGGAGCGCCCCGCGCGGTCGTCTCAGTGATGCGCTGGATGGAGCGAGCGGTGCTGCGCCGCGCCCGAGCGATCATCTCGGTGTCGGACGAGGTGACAGACAGGCTCACGCTGCTCGGTGCCGATGAACGGCGCATCGTGACGGTGGGGAACGGCATCGACACCGACATCTTCACGCCGGACTCCGCACCCGCTGACGACGGATCGTACTTCGTCTACACCGGAACGATGTCGGAATGGCAGCAGCCGGACGTGTTCATCCGGGCCTTCGCCCTCATCGCCGGCGACCATCCCGACCTCCGGCTGCGATTCTTCGGCCAGGGGGCGGTCGAGAGCGAGCTCAGAACGCTCGCAGACCGTCTCGTGCCGGGACGAGTGGTGTTCGGCGGCGTGGTGAGCCCCGGTGAGTCGACCTCGTGGATACGCGGTGCTGTGGCGTCGCTCGTCAGCATCGTCCCTGGGATCGGCTACGACTTCGCGAAGCCGACCAAGACCTACGCGGCGGCGGCGACGGGCACTCCGGTGCTGTTCGCGGGGCCATCCGCGGGTGCCGACCTCGTGCGCGGGAATTCGCTCGGACGCGCCGTCGAGTTCACGGCGGACGCCGTGGCGCGGGGCATGCGAGAGCTGCTCGCCGACGCGGCTGACGGCACGACGGCGGCGGAGCGCACTAGGCGCGCAGCCTGGGCTCAGGCGAACGTGTCGCTGAGCGCGGTGGCCGAGAAGGTGGCCGACGCCGTCGAACGGGCCGCTCAGGCACCGACGCGTAGAATCATGGACGGTTCCCGCATGACCGGCGGCGGCGAAAGGCGATCCCGATGACTTCTTCCCCTGCTCGAGTGCGGATCGTCGATTCCGCAGATGTGTCGACGGAGGCCGACATCGGCGACGGCTCGTCGATCTGGCATCTCGCCCAGGTGCGCGAGGGTGTGCGGATGGGCGAGAACTGCATCGTGGGCCGAGGCGCCTACATCGGCACCGGCGTCGAGATGGGCGACAACTGCAAGGTGCAGAACTACGCGCTGGTGTACGAGCCCGCGAGACTCGCGGACGGCGTCTTCATCGGTCCTGCTGTGGTCCTCACGAACGACACCTATCCCCGGGCTATCAACTCGGACGGCACTCTGAAGAGCGCGCACGACTGGGAGCCCGTGGGAGTGACGATCGGAAGGGGCGCCGCGATCGGTGCCCGCTCGACGTGCGTCGCACCCGTGACGATCGGCGCATGGGCGACGGTGGCCGCAGGCGCGGTCGTGGTGAAGGACGTGCCGGAGTACGCGCTGATGGCGGGCGTCCCGGCCCGTCGGATCGGCTGGGTGGGCGAGTCGGGTGTCCCGCTGAAGGCGGGCGATGACGACGCGGTGTGGGTGTGCCCGGTGACGGGCGACCGGTTCGTGGAAAGCAATGGAATTCTGACCAAGGAGGCCGCGTGAGCGAGTTCATTCCCCCGGCGAAGCCGATCATCGGAGACGAGGAGCGCGCGGCGGTCGACCGCGTGATGCGCAGCGGCATGGTGGCGCAGGGCCCCGAGGTCGCTGCGTTCGAGGCGGAGTTCTCTGCGCATTTCGTGCCTGGCCGCCCCTCTGTCGCAGTGAACTCCGGCACCGCCGGCCTTCACCTGGGGCTGTTGGCGGCCGGCGTCGGTGCGGGGGACGAGGTCATCGTCCCGTCGTTCACCTTCGCGGCGACCGGCAACTCGGTCGCGCTGACCGGCGGCACGCCCGTGTTCGTCGACATCGAGCCCGAGACGTTCACGCTCGACCCGGAGGCGGTCGCCGCGGCGATCACGCCCCGTACGAAGGGCATCCTCCCCGTCCACCTGTACGGCCACCCGGCGCGGATGCGCGAGCTGGAGAAGCTGGCGGCTGATCGCGGCATCGCGTTGTACGAGGACGCGGCACAGGCGCACGGCGCCTCGCTCGACGGACGTCCCGTCGGATCGTTCGGCGAGTTCGCGATGTTCAGCCTGTATCCGACCAAGAACATGACCAGCGGCGAGGGCGGGATGGTCACGACCGCTACCGACGACATCGCGCGTCGGGTGAAGCTGCTGCGCAACCAGGGCATGGAGCGCCAGTACGAGAACGAGGTGATCGGGTTCAACGCCCGCACGACCGACATCCACGCCGCGATCGGCCGGGTGCAGCTGACGAAGGTGGATGCCTGGACGAAGACGCGTCAGCAGAACGCCGCCTTCCTCGACGCCAACCTGCAGGGCGTCGTGGTCCCGCCGGTCGCCGAGGGAGCGGTGCACGTGTATCACCAGTACACCGTGCGCGTCTCTGAAGACCGCGACGGCTTCGTCGCGGCGCTGAAGGCCGAGCACAACGTCGGCGCGGGCGTCTACTACCCGATTCCGAACCACCGTCTGCCCTCACTCGCGCCGTACGCGCCCGGTCTCGACCTGCCGGTGACCGAGCAGGCGGCCAGGGAGGTCGTGTCGCTCCCGGTCCACCCGTCGCTCTCGCAGAGTGATCTGGAGCGCATCGTCACCGCGGTGAACGCCGTCGCGAAGGCAGGCGCCTGATGGCGCTGCGCGCCGGTCTGCTCGGCGTCGGGATGATGGGGCGCCACCACGCCCGCGTGCTGCGTGAACTCGAGGGCGTGGACCTCGTCGCGATCGCCGACCCGGGCGGCGACCCCCACGGAGTCGCCGGCGACCTCCAGGTGCTGCCTGATATCGACGCGCTGATCGCCCAGGGCATCGACCTCGCGGTCGTCGCCGTGCCGACCCGTTTCCACGAGGACGCTGCGCTGAAGCTCGCATCGGCCGGCGTGCACACGCTGGTCGAGAAGCCGATCGCCCACTCGCTCGAGGCCGGTCAGCGCATGGTCGATGCGTTCGCCGCGGCCGGTCTCGTCGGAGCGGTCGGGCACATCGAGCGCTTCAACCCGGCACTGCAGGAGCTGCGTCGCCGCATCGAAGGCGGAGAGCTGGGCGCGGTCTACCAGGTCGTCACCCGCCGGCAGGGCCCGTTCCCCTCGCGCATCGCAGATGTCGGGGTCGCCAAGGACCTCGCCTCGCACGACGTCGACCTGACAGCGTGGGTCGTCCAGTCCGACTACGACCGCGTCTTCGCGCAGACGGCCTTCAAGTCCGGACGCGAGTTCGAGGACATGATCACCATCACCGGGCGCACGAAGTCCGGAGTGATCGTGAACAACATCGTCAACTGGCTGTCACCGATGAAGGAGAGAGTCACCGTCGTCACGGGCGAGAAGGGCGCGTTCGTGGCGGACACGTCCACGGGAGATCTGACCTTCTACGCCAACGGCACGATCCCCCTCGAGTGGGAGTCCGTCTCTTCGTTCCGAGGCGTGTCGGAGGGTGACGTCACCCGGTACGCCTTCGCCAAGCGCGAGCCGCTGAAGGTCGAGCATGAGGCCTTCCGCGACGCCGTGCTCGGTCATCAGACCGACGTCGTCACCATGGAGCAGGGTCAGCGCACGCTCGCCGTCGTCGAGGCTGCGCTGGAGTCCGCTCGCTCCCATACCTCGGTCGAGCTGACCGCTTTCACAGCTCGATGAAGCAGATCACCGGCCTGCTGAGGCGCCTGCTGCCGTACCTGCCGCAGTCGGCTCGGCGATTCCTTCTCTGGTACTCCGTCGTCGCCGCGCTGCTGTCGATCGTCGACGTGCTGGCGCTGATGCTGCTCGCGCTGACTCTGGCTTCAGCTGCGACGGGAAGCGCGGTCTCGCTGCCGATCGTCGGGGCTCTGCCCGAGTCCGCTCTGGTGTGGATGATCGTGGGCCTGTCGGTCCTGGTCATCGCGAAGTCGGCAGCGAACGTCGGACTGCAGTGGGTGGCCACGCGTCGATTCGCCGAGTTCGAGGTCCGGGTCGGAGCACAGCTGCTCGCCGCGTATCTGCGTGCGCCGTGGACCGATCGACTCGGCCGCAATTCGGCGCAGGTCGTGCAGATGGCGAACACCGGCGTCGCCAACGTCACGAGCGGCTTCCTGCTGCCCATCACGACGCTGCCTGGCCTGCTCGTCACCTCGGTCGGCGTCCTCGCCGTGATCGTGGTGGCTCAGCCACTGACCGCGCTGATCACCGCCGTCTACCTGCTCGCCATAGCCGCGCTGCAGTACTACGTGCTCGGAGGGCGCACCCGTCAGGCGGCGCGAGTCGCCCGTGACTCGCAGATGGCGGCAGCGGCCCTGATCTCCGGCATGGTCTCAGCGCTGAAGGAGATCACCCTGCGCGACAAGGCCGCCGAGGTCGAGGTCGTCGTGGAGAAGCAGCGCGCTCTCTCGGCGCGCGCCCGCTCGAACTCGAACTTCCTCTCCGCGGTGCCGCGATTCATCTTCGACTCTGCCGTCATCGGAGGATTCCTGCTCACGGGTGGCGTCGCCTACCTCGTGGGAGGGCCAGTCGACGGCCCGCAGGCCGCGATCGGAGCCGTCGCGCTGTTCGGCATCGCCGGATTCAGGCTCGTGCCGGCGCTCACAGGGTTCCAGGCGGTCATCACCCGCACCGTCACGACCGCGCCGTATGTCGACACCGTCATCGCCGACATCGAGTCGGCTGACGAATACCTCAAGTCGCAGGAGCGGCTCGGGCGTGAGCCGCTGCCGTCGGCGCCGCAGACGCTGTCGCTCGAGGGAGTGGCGTTCACCTTTCCCGGCTCGAGCACTCCAGCCGTCGAAGGCCTCAGCCTCGACATCACGATGGGCACCACGGTGGGCATCGCCGGCCCGTCAGGTGCAGGGAAGTCCACCCTGGTCGACCTCCTGCTCGGGCTCATCTCGCCGAGTGCGGGGCAGATCCTGGTCGATGGAAAGCCGCTCCAGGACGTCCTCGCCGCGTGGCGTCAGCATGTGGGCTATGTGCCGCAGGACGTCGCCCTGTTCGACGGGACCATCGCGCAGAACATCGCCCTGGTCTGGGATGACAGCTACGACCTCGAGAAGGTCGAGCGAGCTGCGCGTCGCGCGCAGCTGTGGGATGTGATCTCAGATCGCGACGGCGGCGTGCACTCCACCGTCGGCGAGCGCGGCATGACCCTCTCCGGCGGCCAGCGTCAGCGTCTCGGCATCGCACGCGCGCTGTACACCGATCCGCTGGTGCTCGTGCTCGACGAGGCCACCAGTGCACTCGACAGCAAGACCGAGGCGAACGTCACCGAGGCCATCCACGAGCTGCACGGGGAGGTGACGGTGATCGCCGTCGCACACCGCCTGTCGACCATCCGCGCCTCGGATCAGGTCCTGTTCATGCAGGACGGTCGCATCGCCGCCACGGGGACCTTCGATCAGGTCGTCGCTCAGCATGAGGACTTCGCTCTGCAGGCACGGCTCTCTGGGCTGGCATGAGCGGGATCTCGAGCGCCGTCGCCGCCCGCTGGCGCATGGCCAGGCGGCTGATCCGCGCGCACTTGCCTGAGGCGATCACCGCACGAACGGGGCCGGAGACGGCTCGGTATCGACCGGAGGATGTTCCCGCCCCGGTGCAGGCGCCGTCCTCCGAGGTGCGGCTGCTCGTCGGTCCGCGCAACTTCGCGGGCCAGGGTGATCGGTGGGCGCGAGCCGCCGAGCGCCTTCCAGGCGTCGGAGCGGTCTCGATGATGGCCGGCGACAACGGCGGACTCGACTTCCCGGTGGACTATCGGGTGCCGGACGCCGTGTACACGAACTCCCGACGCTGGGGGACGAGCCAGCGGGATGCCGTCGGCGCGGGCTTCACGCACGTCATGATCGAGGCCGTGTCGTCGATGTTCGGCGCCGCGAGCGACAAGGTCGTCGGCCGAGAGGTGGAGTGGCTTCGCGCCCGAGGTGTGCAGGTGGCCATGCTGTGTCACGGCACCGACATCCGGCTGCCAGACCGGCACGCCCAGCTCGATCAGTGGTCTCCCTTCCGGAATGCACCCGATGAGTGGGTGAGCAGGCTGCAGGCACGCGCCGACTTCAACCAGCGCGTGCTCGACCGGGTCTCGGCCCCGGTGTTCGTGTCGACACCGGAGATGCTCCTCGATCGGCCGGGCGCGCACTGGCTGCCGATCGTCGTCGATGTCGACAGGTGGAAGACCCCGAACGAGATCCTTCGAAGCGATCGCCCTGTCGTGCTGCACGCGCCGACCAATCCGCTGGTCAAGGGCACGGCGCTGATCGAGCCGATCGTGCAGGGGATGCACGATGAGGGCGCGATCGACTACCGCCGCGTGATCCGCGTGCCATCGCATCGCATGCCGGCTCTGTACGCGGACGCCGACGTCGTGCTGGAGCAGTTCGCCCTGGGGATGTACTCAGTGACATCGGTCGAGGCGATGGCCGCGGGACGGATCGCGGTGGCCCATGTGCATGATCAGGTGCGCGACCACGTGCGGCAGGCGACGGGTCTCGAGCTCCCGGTCGTCGAGGCGACCCCTGACACGCTCCGGGATGTGCTCGACGACATCCGCGCCCGACCGGACCACTACCGGCAGCTGGCGAAACGCGGTTCGGAGTTCGTCCGTGCTGTGCACGACGGCGGGTTGTCCGCACGGATGCTGGCGCCGTTCCTCGGGGTGACGGCGTGAGCAGGCATCTGCTGCTGACGGCCTGGGCGTTTCCGCCCGCCAGGACCAGCGGCGTCTATCGTGCCGCGGGGATAGCCGAGGCCTTCGCGCGTTCGGGGTGGCACGTGACCGTGCTCACCGGCCCCGCGTCCCTGTTTCGCGCGAACGGCGTCGCCGACGAGACCCTTCTCGAGACCGTCGACCGCAGCATCGATATCGTCGAGGTTCCCCTCGAGCATCACGAGCTCTCCACCGATATCACCGTGTGGTCGCGGATGCGCGCACGGCAGCCGGAGATGTGGGCTCGGCGCCGGCTGCGCCGCGACCAGCGGGAGTTTCCCGAGTCGTGGTACGGCTCCTGGGCGCCGGCGCTGCGGCGAGCGGCGGATGCCGTGCACGCCGCGCGCACCGTCGACCTGGCGCTCGGCACAGCGGCGCCGTATGTCGACTTCGTGCCGGGTGAGCACCTGCACGCGAAGCACGGGGTCCCGTACATCCTCGATTACCGTGACGCCTGGACATTCCTCACTTTCACGGGGGAGGCTCCGGCCGGGCTGACCGACGCGGTGCGCGAGCGGGAGAGATCCCTGATGCGTGATGCGTTCCAGGTCTGGTTCGTGAACGACCCGATCCGCGCGTGGCATGCGGGGAAGTATCCGGAGTCGGAGCAGCGCATGCGCACCGTCCGAAACGGTTACGATCTCCCCGCGGCGGCAGCGGGGCCGGAGTCTTTCGGTGTCGCGCACCGCGACCGATCGACGGGTCCGCTGACGTTCGGGTACATAGGCACCATCAACTTCGGCGCGTTCCCGCTCGAAGAAGTGACGGAGGCATGGCGGATCGCGCGAGACGACCTCCCGGAGGGGACGAGGCTCGTGCTGCGAGGACACCTCGGCCGCACGGGGGAGGGCAGCCCGCAGCTCCTCGCCGCCCTGGCCGCGGCTGAACCGCTCGGAATCGTCTACGAGGGTCCTGTGAGGCGCAACGAGCTCGCCGATGTCTACCAGGAGTTCGACGCCCTGGTGCTCGCTCTGCCGAGCGGACCCGGCGTGACGAGCGGAAAGGTCTACGAGTACGCGGCCACCGGCCTGCCGATCGTGTCGGTGCACAGCCCCGAGACGCCGGTCGGCGAAGTGCTCGGCGACACCGATCACTGGCATGCTCCCCGTTCGCTCGAGCCGTCGGAGATCGCCACCGCGCTCGTAGCCGCCGGCGATCAGGTTCGTTCGACCACACAAGCCGACCGCCGCAAGGCGATCGCCTCGGGGATCCGGTGGGAGCGCATGGGCATCCTGAACACGGCCATCGCCCAGGTCGAGGCGGAACTCGAAGCGAGTGCGCGCTCATGAGGGTCGTGGTGTTCGCCCCGACGATCCAGAGCATCGGCGACGGCGTCTCCGCGCTCGCCGACGCCGCCGAGGTCACGGTCCTGTCGTTCGCGCCCGCACCGTGGGAGGGCGCGCGATCCGTGGCCGTCGGCGCCCCTGGCATCCGATCACGGCTGTCGGACCTCGCGCGCCGCACACCGCTCGGGCGTGTGCTGCGACGACTGACCCCGCTCGACCCCGGCGCCATCTTCGCGCAGCGGGTGCGCAGGTCGCCCGAGGCCCAGGCGGCGATCACCGCCGCCGACCTGCTGGTGTCGACCGAGCGTGATGCGCAGTTCTCGGCATGGCGCGAGGCGCGACGGCGGGCACGCCAGGGTGTTCCGGTTGCCGCGGTCACAGGGCTCCCCGCCGCCGGAGTGGCGGTTCGTCGGCTCAGCGGCGATTCTTGAGTGCGAAGAGCGCCGCTGTACCGCCGTAGACCGCGTCCCACGATTCGCCGAGCTCGGCTGTGCGTGAGAGCTTCCACACGGTGAGGATGGCATCACGATCGAGCGCGACGACGACATCCGCCGACCTCATGAGATCGCGCAGGCCGCCGTCGCGCCGCGCCACCCGCCACAGGCGGCGGGAACGGTCGAGCGGTGTGATCCTGAGCAGATTCCGCCCGAGGGCTGAGCGCCAGGCCATCCGTTCGATCCGACGAGCCAGGGGGCCGCTCCGGAGCGGTTCGAGCATGTGCCGGCCGGCGGACGAGCGCTCGGCGGACGGAGCGACGCGGGTCACTTCGGCGTGAGCCTCGAGTTCCGCGAGCGCCGGTGCATCGTGGTCGGCCGACATGATGGCGATCACACGCATCAGAGTGCTCCACTTCCGGTGACTCGAGCGCGCCACTTCTGTGCCACGGGCTGGAGGATGCGCGCGCGCTCGTAGCGGGACGCCCACTCTCTGGCCGCTCTGCGGTCGTCCAGGGTCTGAGTGGCGGCGATCTCCGCTGCCCGGCTCAGCGCGTCGGCGATATCGGCCGGACGCAGGGATGCGGCCGGAGCCCACGCGGGGTAGCCGCGCAGGGTGTCGCTGACGGCATTCACCGGGTCATGGACGGACACGATCGGAAGACCGGTCGCCATGTACTCGAACACCTTGCCGCTGGTCATGAAGCGACTGGTGCCGAGGGGAAGGATCAGCACATCGAGACCCGAGTACACGTCGGAGATCTGCGCCTTCGACACAGGACCGAGGTACCGGACGGAACCGTCGGCGGCTCGTGCGATCGATGACAGCACGCCGCCTTCATCATCGCCCTGATGTCCGAGGTAGCCGAAGAGGTCGATGCGGGCATCCTCGAGGTCGCCGCGCTCTCGCGCCGTCAGCCACCCGTCGACCAGCTGCGGTATGGGCGTCTGCGAGGTCATCGTGCCGATGTTGCCGAAGACCAGGCCGGCGGATCGATCCGCGCGAGGCCGGGCCACCTCTCCGACGAACTCCGGGTCGAAGCCATTCGACACCACCTGGATCCGGTCGGCGGCCTCGGGGTAGAGCTCACGGTGCCACTGCGCGATCGGCTCGTTCACGAACCACACCTCGTCTGCGGCGCCGACGAGACGTCGCTCCCACTGGGCTCCCGGGTGCCGGTCGGACAGCGTCCGTCGCCCGGAGTACATGTCCAGCTGCCAGGTGTCGCGATAGTCCATCACGAGGGGGACGCGGGCGGCCTCCTTCAGATGAAAGCCCGCGGTGTGCACCACGTTGGGGTTGCCGGAGCCGATCGTCAACGTCACCGGATGCTCCCGGTGGATGCGCGCGGCCGCCGCCTCCAGACCCGTCCTCCACAAGCCGTAGCGCGGCTCGGGGAACACCCGAGCGGTGCGCCATCCGCGCCATCCGTTCCAGAGTTCCGGCGCATGCGCGCGGAAGCGGCTCCACTGGCGAAGGTCGAGAACGGTCTCGTCGTGGGGGAAGGGGATCCGCTCGATTCGGACCCGCGGGTCGACCCGCTCCTCGAGCGAGGGATCGACGCCTGTGCTGCGCAGGAACACCTCGCGCGGCACGGTGAGCACGGTGACGTCCCATCCCTCGCGCACGAAGGCGTTGGCGGTGGCGAGCAGCCGGTACGCGCCGCCGCTGCGTGAGGGCGGGAAGCCCCAGGCGACATAGAGTAGATGGGGCGGCGAGACGTGCGACAAGGCGAACCTGCTGAGAACTAGCGGTCGGAGGGCGAGAACGCCTAACCCTAACATCGGTGCCGGAGAGGAACACATGCGCGTAGCGGTGACAAAAGGCTCGCTCCTCATCCCACCGACGTACTTCGCTGTATCCCATGCCCGGATGCTTCGTCGGACGCATCGCGTGCGGATCTTCACCGGTGCTGCCGAGATCACCGATCCGTCGGCTCTCGACGGCGTCGAGGTGGACGAGACGCTTCCCGAGGTGCTGCCTGCCGCACGGAGCCTGACGGTTCGGCGGCGTGAGCGGATCGGTGCGCTGCTCTGGCCGTTCACGGCGCAGCGGATCGCGAGATGGGCTCCCGACGTGATCCACCAGCACTTCGCCTACGGCGCGCGGGCCGCGGTTTCCGCGGCGCGCCGGACCAAGGCGCCGCTGATCGTCACGATGCACGGCGGCGACGCATTCGTCCCGCTCACACCGGTGAAAGAGCGGGGGATCCGGGCACGCCCGGCGCTGCTGGCCATGCAGCGCGAGGTGAGGGCCGCGTACCGCAGGGCCGACCTCATTCTCGCGGTGAGCCAGTACATCGCCGGCATCATCGCGCAGGGCGGGGGCGACCCGGCACGCATCCGGGTGCATTACCAGGGAATCGACACCGACGTCTTCACTCCGGCCGACGACGTCGACCCCTCGCCGGTGCGACGGCTGCTGTTCGTCGGGCGCATGGTCGAGACCAAAGGGGTCTTCGACCTGCTGAGCGCATCGAGGGCCGTCCTCGACGAGCATCCCCACGAGGTGATCTTCGTCGGCGAAGGCCCGGCGCGGAACGCCGTCGAGGAGGCGGCAGGTGATCTGCCCCACGTGAGGGTGCTCGGCGGCCGTTCCAGCGCAGAGGTGCGCGATCTTCTGCGCACCGCTCATGCGCTGGTGCTGCCTACGCGGATCAACGGTCGCGCCAGGGAGGCGGCAGGTCTGGTGCTGCTCGAGGCGCAGGCGTGCGGCGTTCCCGTCATCGCGTACGACAGCGGCGGCACGTCGGAGATGATGGCCGCGGGAGAGACCGGGTGGCTCGCACCCGAGGGCGATGTCGCCGCGCTGCAGTCGCGACTGGCTGAATCCCTCGAGCAGACCACGGAGGATCGCCGCGCCATGGGTCGCAGAGCACGCGCGTTCGTCGTGGAGCAGCGCAGTCTCATCTCGAGCACCCGCCAGCTCTCCGCCATCTACGAGGAGGTCCGCCGATGACTCGCATCCTCTGCATCTCGCTCTCGCCTATTCGACGGGACGCCAGAGTGCTGCGCCAGATCAGCATCCTCCGCCAGCTCGGGGATGTGGTCACCGTGGGCTATGACGAGCAGCCCGACGGGGTCACGGAGCACATCCGCGTACCGGACGATCGGCTATCCCTGCCGCAGACCGTCGGGGGAGTGCTCAACCTGGGACTTCGCAGATTCGACGCGGTCGAGCTGGCGGCTCCTGGTGTC
>Ga0308158_10001219_pt1 | contig 28727 bp, 26 predicted proteins | sample PhyBR2_FD_201038 | JGI IMG/M metagenome (GOLD analysis project Ga0308158, IMG submission 201038) | Phyllosphere microbial communities from UC Gill Tract Community Farm, Albany, California, United States - DLSLB.R2 | ecosystem: Host-associated > Plants > Phyllosphere > Unclassified | place: USA... | reverse complement strand
CAAGCGCGCAGTCAACGCGCACAAGAAGCGTCGCGTCATCCTCGAGCGCGCCTCGGGTTACCGTGGCCAGCGTTCGCGCCTCTACCGCAAGGCGAAGGAGCAGGTCACCCACTCGCTCGTCTACGCGTACCGCGACCGCCGCAAGCGCAAGGGCGACTTCCGTCGTCTGTGGATCCAGCGCATCAACGCCGCTGCCCGCCAGAACGGCATCACCTACAACCGCTTCATCCAGGGCCTCGGCCTCGCGGGTGTGCAGGTCGACCGTCGCATGCTGGCCGACCTGGCCGTGACCGACGCCGGTGCGTTCACCGCGCTCGTCGAGGTCGCCAAGAACGCTCTGCCGTCGGACGTCAACGCGCCCAAGGCCGCAGCCTGATCCTCGCGATCTGAACGTTCTGAACGGGCGTCTCCCCTCGGGGAGGCGCCCGTTTCGGCATACTGCGCCCCGATAGACTGGGCCGGTGCTCGAGAACCCCCGCTCTCCCCGCGTCCGTGCCGTCGCCAAGCTGACCAAGCGCAGCGCGAGGGTCGAGACCGGACTGTTCCTGCTCGAGGGGCCGCAGTCGGTGCGCGAAGCGCTGCACTACCTGCCCGAGGCGATCGTCGAGCTGTTCGCGACCCCCACCGCGTGGGAGAAGCACGCCGACGTGCGGGGCCTCGCCGCCGAGCACGACGTCGAGGTCGAGTACGTGACCGAGGCTGTGCTCGCCGCGATGGCCGACACCGTGACGCCACAGGGCATCGTGGCCGTCACACGGCAGACCCCGACCTCCGTGCGCGACATCTTCGCCGCCTCGCCGAAGCTCATCGCGATCTGCGAGGAGGTGCGCGACCCGGGCAACCTCGGGACGATCATCCGCGCCGCGGATGCCGCTGGGGCGGATGCCGTGGTGCTCACCGGCCGCACGGTCGACCCGTACAACCCCAAAGTCGTCCGGTCGACGACCGGCTCGCTCTTCCATCTTCCGGTCTCGGTCGGGGGCGACCTCGACGACGTGATCCGCCGGGCGCACGACGCGGGCATGAACGTGGTCGCCGCCGACGTGAAGGGCGACGACCTGCTCGCCGCTCGCGCACAGGGCGTGCTCGCGCAGCCGACGGCCTGGCTCTTCGGCAATGAGGCGCGTGGTCTGGAAGACGATGCGCTCGCACAGGCCGACCGCGCGCTCCGTCTGCCCATCTTCGGCCGCGCCGAGTCGTTGAACCTCGCCACCGCAGCGAGCGTCTGCCTGTACGAGTCGGCCTTCGCCCAGCGCGCGGACGTCTGAACGGAGACGGATGCGCATCCTGATCGTCGAGGACGACGACCGCGTCGCAGAGGCCCTCGAGGCCTTCCTCAGCCGCTCGGGCTACGCGACGGTCCGCGCGGAGGACGGCGCTCAGGCACTCGGGCTGCTCGGCTCCGACACCGAGGTGGTTCTGCTCGACCTGGGGCTGCCAGATGTCGACGGCGTCGACCTCTGCCGCCGCATCCGTGCGCAGAGCGGGGTGCCGGTGATCATCGCCACCGCGCGCACGGACGTGCATGAGCGCATCCGCGGCCTGCGTGCGGGTGCCGACGACTACATCGTGAAGCCCTACGACGTGCGCGAGCTTCTCGCCAGGATCGAGGCGGTCACACGCCGCCTGCATCCGCTCGACGCTCACCCGGGTCCTGCCGACCGATCGCTCATCGCGATCCATGATGTGCGGATCGACCTCGTGGCCCGCCGCGTGACGGTCGGAGAGCAGCCGATCGATCTCACGCGTAAGGAGTTCGACATCATCGCCGTGCTCGCGAGGTACCCCGGTGTGCCGGTGCCGCGGGATCGCATCATCCGCGAGGTGTGGAACACCGACTGGCAGAGCTTCGCTCGATCGCTGGAGGTCCACGTCGCGTCGATCCGCCGCAAGATCGGTCGCGCGTCCCTGATCGAGACGGTGCGCGGGGTCGGCTACCGCTTGGAGGGATGACGGGTGCGCCGGCGACTGTTCATCGTCTTCCTCCTGCCGCTCGTGCTGGTCGTGACGGTACTGGGCGGCGGGTTCGCGTGGAGTGCGGCTCGCGGCGTGCAGCAGGAGTTCTACGCCGAGCAGCTGGGTGACCTCAGCTACTTCGTCACCAGCGCCCGTCAGGCTCTGGTCTCCGGCAGCAGCGAGGTCTTCGACGGCGAAGCCGAGCGCTATCGAACGCTGTACGGCACGAGCATCGTGATCGTTGACCGCGCGGGACGTCCGTGGGCCCCGCGGGATGAGAAGCCGCTGCTCGAGGCGGATGACATAGCCGCGCGGATCGCGCTCGCGCTCTCGGGTCGACGCGGCGAGCTGCCGCAAGACGTCATGCCATGGCAATTCGGGGACCTGTCGCTGGTCGAACCGGTGTTCGACGGCGGAGATGTGATCGGCGCGGTGGTCATGTCGGCCAGCGTCGATGTGCCGCGGGCCGAGATAGCCAGGCTGTGGCTGCTGACGGCAGCCGTCGTCATCGCGGTGATCGCAGCGGGGCTCTTCGTCGTCTCCCGGCTTGCGGGATGGGTGCTGCGGCCACTGCGCCGGCTGGATCGGGCGATGGAGGCGATCGAGCGCGGCGACATGGACGCGCGGATCGCCGATGAGACCGGACCGGAAGAGCTTCACCGGATGATCGTCATGTTCAACCGCATGGCGGACGAGATCGAGCGGGTCCTGTCGCGGCAGCAGGAGTTCGCGCTGAACGCGTCTCACGAGCTCCGCAACCCTCTGAACGCCCTGCTGCTGCGCGTCGAGGTTCTCGCAGCTGATCTGACGGAGATCGGCGTCGGCGCCGCTGACGTGGAGAAGATCCGCGAAGAGGGCCGCCGGATGACCAGGATCCTCGACACGTTGCTCGGCTTCGCGCGCCGAGGCGGCCAGCCGTCGACGTTCGCAGACGTCGACCTGGCGGCTCTCGTACGGCGGCGCGCCGATGCCTGGCGGGACGTGGCGTCCCGCCGGGACGTCGCGTTCCGGGTCAGTGGGGGCGCAGAGGTGCGGAGCCGCACGGACGCGGCGATCGTGGAGAGCGCACTCGACGCGGTGATCGACAACGCGGTGAAGTTCTCGCCTCGGGGTGGGCGCATCGAGGTGTCGGTCGACAGGACGGATGACGGGTGCCGGATCGCTGTGCGCGATCACGGCCCCGGACTCGAGACGGGAGAGCTCGAGCAGGCCACCGACCGGTTCTGGCGCAGTGCCCGTGATCAGAACAGTCCTGGTTCTGGCCTCGGCCTGGCGATCGCCACAGACCTGCTGCGTTCGGTCGGCGGCCGCGTCACGGTCGACCGGGCGGAGGGCGGCGGCCTGTGTGTGTCGTTCGGCCTTCCCGAAGCGGGGGAGCGGTGAGGAGGCTTCTCAGGTTCCCGGCCGCGGCGCTGCTCCTCGTCGCCGTGCTCCTGGCATCCGGATGCACGCCGTCTCAGCCAACCTGGGCCGAGCGGCCGATCCGGCTCGCCGGAGGCAGCGCGACCGGTGTCTACTACGACTACGGCCAGCGGCTGGCGGAAGCTCTGTCTGCCGACGTCGACGCCGACGTGCGCTTTCTCGAGACGAACGGCTCAGTCGACAACCTCCGCCGCATCGGCGCAGGTGATGCCGAACTGGGCTTCGCCCAGAGCGATGTCGTGGCCGACGCCGTGTCCGGCACGGGGGAGTTCGACCACGCTCTGCCCATCCGTGCGGTCGCGCGCCTGTACGACGAGTACGTGCACGTGGTGGTGCGCGCCGACTCGGACGTCCGGTCGATCTCGGATCTCGCCGGTCGCCGCGTCTCGCTGGGAGCGCGCGGTTCCGGCGTGAGCGTGGTCGCGAAGAGGGTTCTCGCAGCATCCGGTATCGGGACCGAGACGGTCGACGATCGTCAGCTGGGTCTGGATGCGTCGATCGCCGCGCTCGACGGGGCGCAGATCGACGCCTTCTTCTGGGTGGGGGGTCTGCCGACGCCGGGCATCGAGCGGCTCGCAGGGGAGCGCGAGATCAGGCTGCTCTCGATCGATGCGGATGCCGTCGAACGGGCCGGACTGGCTCACCCCGGCGTGTACCGGCCGGCGGAGTTCCCGGTCGGAGCGTATGGCAGCACGCAGCCGACGAGCGCGATGACCGTGCCCAACTACCTCGTCGGGTCTGCCGAGGTGCCGGACGAGCTGGTCCGGGACGTGCTCGAGGTCCTCTTCGCGTCGCGGGTGCAGATCGCGGGGGATGTGCCTGCAGCAGCTCTGCTCGACAGGCGCCTCGCCATCTTCACCGATCCGATACCGCTGCACCCCGGCGCGACGGAGTACTACCGCGACGCGCACGGGTGAGTACCGCACGCTCAAGAATCACTCAAGAGGCTGGCCCCCTTGTGCGGCGCTGAATATCCTGAGACCGTCAGTGGATTCGATGGGGATCCTGTCGCGTCACGCCCGAACGGCGCGTCGCACTCCATCGGAGCCCTCGTCCCGAAGGAGACAGCATGAGCACACCCGAACCGCTGGTTGTGGTCGAGAACGTCGAGAAGCACTACGGCGAGTTCCACGCGCTCAAAGACATCGACCTGCAGGTCGACAAGGGCGAGGTGGTCGTCGTCATCGGTCCGTCCGGCTCGGGCAAGTCCACGCTCTGCCGCACGATCAATCGTCTCGAGACGATCACGAGCGGCGAGATCCGCATCGACGGCAAGACGCTTCCCGCCGAGGGCAAGGGCCTCGCGAAGCTGCGCGCCGAGGTCGGCATGGTGTTCCAGTCGTTCAACCTCTTCGCGCACCTCACGATCCTCGAGAACGTCACCCTGGGGCCCATCAAGGTTCTCGGCAAGCCGAAGGCCGAGGCCGAGAAGGAGGCGATGGCGCTGCTGGAGCGCGTCGGCGTCGCGCAGCAGGCGTCCAAGCTTCCCGCGCAGCTCTCGGGCGGTCAGCAGCAGCGCGTCGCGATCGCTCGCGCCCTGGCCATGCATCCCAAGGTCATGCTCTTCGACGAGCCGACGAGCGCGCTCGACCCCGAGATGATCAACGAGGTCCTCGACGTGATGGTCGAGCTCGCCAAGGAGGGCATGACGATGATCGTCGTGACTCACGAGATGGGCTTCGCGCGCAAGGCCGCGAACCGCGTCGTCTTCATGGCCGACGGTCAGATCGTCGAAGAGGCGACGCCCGAGGAGTTCTTCACGAACCCGAAGAGCACTCGCGCCAAGGACTTCCTCTCGAAGCTCCTCACCCACTGACCCGCACACCGAACAGCACCACAGCACAGAAGGAGACGCACATGCGACGCACACGAGTTCTCGCAGGCATCGGAATCGCCACGGCAGCGCTGCTCGCCCTCACCGGCTGCAACAGCGGCAGCCCGAGCAACCCGGGCGGCGGCGACGCCGGTGACGGCGGCGACAAGCCGCTGTTCGAGGTCGCCAAGGACGTCAAGCTCGACGGCAGCCCGACCTTCGACAACATCCAGGAGGCGGGCAAGGTCACCATCGGCGTCAAGGAGGACCAGCCGAACCTCGGTTACCTCGACGCGACCACGGGTGAGCGCACCGGCTTCGACATCGACATCGCCCGCTGGATCGCCGCCTCGCTCGGCTACGGCGAGGACAAGATCGACTTCAAGCCGATCGCGTCCGCGAACCGCGAGCAGGCGATCGTGAACGGCGACATCGACTACTACGTCGGCACGTACTCGATCAACGACAAGCGCAAGGAGCAGATCGACTTCGCCGGTCCGTACTTCATCACCGGTCAGGGTCTGCTGATCCGCAAGGACGACCCCGAGGCCGACAAGCTCGAGGACTTCAACGGCAAGACCGTCTGCTCGGCCACCGGCTCCACGCCGATCCAGAACATCAAGGCCAACTTCAAGGAGATCAAGACCCAGGAGTACGACCTGTACTCCGCCTGCGTGCAGGACCTGATCGACGGCAAGGTCGATGCGGTCACCACCGACCAGGCCATCCTGATCGGCTACGCGGCGCAGTACCCGGACGAGGTCAAGGTCACCGGCGGTCTCTTCACCGAGGAGCGCTACGGCGTGGGCCTCACCAAGGGCGACGACGTGCTGCGCAAGCACATCAACGACCTGTTCACCGAGAACAACGACACCTGGCAGGCGATCTTCGACAAGAACCTGGGCGAGTCGGGCATCGAGGTCGAGCAGCCTGAGGTCGACGCGTACTGATCACCTCTCGGGGCGGCTCTGAACGGGCCGCCCCGAGCACATCCTGAGAAGGGAAGACGGCGTGGACGTCATCTTCGGAAACCTCGACCTGTGGGGAGAGGCGATCGGAAACACCCTCCTGGTGTTCTTCATCGGCGGTCTGATCGCGCTCGTGCTCGGCATCATCGTGGGCGCGATGCGCGTCTCGCCGGTGCCGATCGCCCGCGGCGTCGGCACGGCGTATGTGAACATCGTCCGCAACACCCCGCTGACGCTCGTCTTCTTCTTCTTCGTGTTCGGCTACCCGCAGCTAGGGCTGCCCGACCTGTCGAACACGGTGCTCGGCATCCTGGCCATCGGGATCTACACCGCGACGTACGTCGCCGAGGTCCTGCGCGCCGGCATCAACACGGTGCCGGTCGGCCAGGCAGAGGCCGCACGTGCTATCGGCCTGCCGTTCGGCCAGGTCATGACGCTGGTCGTGCTTCCCCAGGCGTTCCGCTCGGTCGTGCCGCCCATGATGAGCGTGTTCATCGCGCTGCTGAAGAACACCACCGTCGCCGCCGGATTCTCGATCGGCGAGCTCGCGGCTCTGCGAGCCACGATCAACGACGCGCCTGGCCGGCCAGGCAACCCGATGGAGGTCCTCCTCTGGGTCGCCATCGTCTTCGTGGTGCTGGTGCTCGCGATGAGCGCGGTGCAGCGCCACCTCGAGAACAAGTGGAGGATCGCACGATGACCTCAGTGCTCTACGACGTGCCCGGTCCGCGGGCGATCGCCCGCAACCGCATCCTCGCCGTCGTCACGATCCTCGTCGTCCTCGGCGCGATCGGCTTCGTCGTCTACCGCATGTACGCCACCGGGCAGTTCGAGCCGCAGAAGTGGTACGTGTTCTCGTTCACGAACGTGTGGATGGGCATCTTCGGGGCCCTCGGCAAGACCCTGGGTGCTTTCGCTCTCGCAGCCGTGCTGAGCCTGATCCTCGGCTTCGTGCTCGCGATCGGGCGCCTGTCCGACCACGCCTGGGTGCGCATCCCCGTCGGGGTGATCATCGAGCTGTTCCGCGCCGTGCCCGTGCTGGTCTTCATGATGCTGCTGTACTACGGCCTGCCCGTGGTCGGTGTCGACATGGACCCGTACTGGGCCGTGGTCATCGGCCTCATGGTCTACAACGGCTCCGTGCTCGCCGAGGCTCTCCGCGCCGGCATCGAGTCGCTGCCCAAGGGTCAGAAGGAGGCGGGCTACGCGATCGGTCTCCGCAAGAGCGGCGTCATGCGCCTGATCCTGCTGCCGCAGGCCGTGCGCGCGATGCTGCCCGTCATCGTGGCCCAGCTCGTCGTCACGCTCAAGGACACCGCGCTCGGCTTCATCATCACCTACCCCGAGCTGCTGTACTACGCGAAGCTGCTCAGCTCGCAGCAGGGGCGTCCGATCCTGCAGTCGGCGTTCGTCATCGGCGGCATCTACATCGCGCTCTGCCTGATCCTCGCGGGCATCGCCAAGTGGGTCGAGGTACGCACACGGCACTCGCCCAAGGTGAAGGGCTACACACCGGATGCCGGTGGCGGCGACCCCCGCATCCACGAGGAATCCACCGTGACCGAAGTCATCGCCATGCAGCGAGGTGCGGGCAAGTTCGACCCCGGTTCGGGCGTCCCGCCCGCGCAGTTCTGACCCGAGACATGGCCGAGAAGGCGTCCCCGACCGGGGGCGCCTTCTCTGCTTCTCGGCCCTCGCGCATGTCACGGGGCGCGGGCAGGGCGGCAGCCCGTCCGCCGGTAGACTCTTCTCTCGTGTCAGACTCGCCCGAAACACCCCAGATCACACCCGAGGCGGTGGAGTCGGCCGTCGATGCCGCGCTCGCCGCGATCGGCGCCGCAGCCGACACGGCAGAGCTGAAGGCGGCTCGCGCCGCGCACGTCGCCGAGGGCTCGCCGCTGGCCGTGCTGAACGCCTCGATGCGTCAGGTCGCCCCCGAGCACAAGGCCGCATTCGGCAAGCTCATCGGGCAGGGGCGGGGCCGGGTCACTCAGGCGCTCGTTGCGAAGGAGACCGAGCTCGCCGAGGCCGAGACGGCTGCGCGGCTCGAGGCGGAGCGAGTCGACATCACCGCGATCGCGTCGCGCTCGCGCGTGGGAGCCCGTCATCCGCTGCCGCTCATGCAGGAGCAGATCAGCGACATCTTCGTCGGAATGGGCTGGGAGGTCGCGGAAGGGCCCGAGCTCGAGCACGAGTGGTTCAACTTCGATGCGCTCAACTTCGACGAAGACCACCCCGCCCGCCAGGAGCAGGACACCTTCTACGTCGACCCGACCTCTCGCCACCTCGTGATGCGCACTCACACCAGCCCCGTGCAGGTGCGCTCGATGCTCGACCGCGAGGTGCCGATCTACGTGCTGTGCCCCGGACGTGTGTACCGCACCGACGAGTTCGACGCGACGCATCTGCCGGTGTTCACCCAGGTCGAGGGTCTCGTGGTCGACAAGGGCATCACGATGGCCCACCTCAAGGGCACGCTCGATCACCTGGCCAAGCAACTTTTCGGCGCCGAGGCGAAGACCCGGCTGCGCACCAACTACTTCCCGTTCACCGAGCCGTCCGCCGAGTTCGACCTGTGGCACCCGACCTTCAAGGGCGGCGCGCGCTGGATCGAGTGGGGCGGCTGCGGCATGGTCAATCCCAACGTGCTGCGTGCGGCGGGCATCGACCCTGAGGTGTACAGCGGGTTCGCCTTCGGCATCGGCGTCGAGCGCGCGCTGATGTTCCGCAGCGATGTGAAGGACATGCGCGACATGGCAGAGGGCGATGTGCGCTTCAGCGAGCAGTTCGGGATGGTGGTGTGATGCGCGTTCCGATCTCGTGGCTGCGCGAGTACGTCGATGTGGCACCGGATGCCACGGCGGAAGAGGTCCTGGAGTCGTTCGTGTCGGTGGGCTTCGAAGAGGAGGATGTCCACCGCTTCGAGATCTCGGGTCCTGTCGTCGTCGGTCAGGTGCTGTCGATCGAGCCGGAGCCGCAGAAGAACGGCAAGACGATCAACTGGTGCCAGGTGGATGTCGGCGAGGCCGAGCCCCGAGGCATCGTCTGCGGTGCCCACAACTTCGTGGTCGGCGACAAGGTCGTGGTCACTCTGCCAGGCGCGGTGCTGCCCGGCCCGTTCCCGATCGCCGCTCGCAAGACCTACGGCCACGTCTCGGACGGCATGATCGCATCGGCACGTGAGCTGGGCCTCGGCGACGAGCACGATGGGATCATCGTGCTCTCGACGCTGGGTCTCGACCCCGAGGTCGGCACGGACGCCATCGCGCTGCTGCACCTCGACGACTTCGCCGTCGACGTCAACGTCACGCCCGACCGCGGCTACGGCTTCTCGCTGCGCGGACTCGCGCGCGAGTACTCGCACGCGACAGGAGCGCAGTTCCGCGACCCCGCCGATCGCGACTTCGCGGAGCTGCAGCCCGGGTCGGGGTTCGAGATCCGCGTCGATGACCAGAACCCGATCCGCGGTGCGGTCGGCGCGAGCGAGTTCGTCGCACGCGTCGTGCGGGGCGTCGACCCGTCGCGCCCCACTCCGCCCTGGATGGTCGCGCGGCTGAGCCTGGCCGGGATGCGGTCGCTGGGCGTGCTGATCGACATCACCAACTACGTCATGCTCGAGCTCGGCAATCCGATCCACGGCTACGACCTCGACAAGCTGCAGGGCGGCATCGTCGTGCGCCGTGCGACCGAGGGCGAGCGGATGACCACGCTCGACGGCCAGGAACGAGCCCTGCACGTCGAGGATCTGCTGATCACCGACGGCTCGGGGCCGATCGGCCTCGCCGGCGTCATGGGCGGTGGCACCACCGAGATGAGCGATGAGACCCGCAACGTGCTCATCGAGGCTGCGACCTTCGATCCGGTGACGATCGCACGTACGGCCCGTCGGCACAAGCTGCCCAGCGAGGCGTCGAAGCGCTTCGAGCGCGGTGTCGACCCGCTGATCCCCTTCGTGGCTGCGCGCCGCGTCGCCGACCTCATGGTCGAGCTGGCCGGCGGCACGCTGACCGACGAGGGTGGGGCGCTCTACGCCGAGGTCGAGATCGCCGGCATAGACCTGCCGCGGGGCTTCACCCAGGGCGTCGTCGGCGTTGACTACACCGATGAGGAGATCACCGGCGCGCTGGAGATGATCGGCGCGGAGGTCTCTGACGTCGACGGCGGATGGTTCGTGATCCCGCCGAGCTGGCGGCGCGACCTGACCGACAAGTGGACGCTCGTGGAGGAGGTCGCGCGCATTCACGGGCTCGACCGCATCCCGTCGGTCCTGCCCACGCCGCCCTCGGGGCGCGGATACACGGCCCTTCAGGTGGGCCGCAAGCGGATCGCGGATGCCCTGGCCGCAGCCGGTTTCGTGGAGACGCCGTCGTTCCCCTTCACGACGCAGGAGCAGAACGATCTGCACGGCTCGCCGACCGGTGCGCAGCTGTCCAGCATCCGCCTCGCCAACCCTCTCGACGGCCAGGCGCCGTTCCTGCGCCGTTCGCTCGTGCCGGGGCTGATGCAGACCGCCCACCGCAACATCTCGCGTGGACTCGTCGACCTCGCGCTGTTCGAGGTCGGGTCGGTGTTCACCCCCGAAGAGGGCGTCGTGTACGGCACCGACCTGGTTCCGCCGCTCGGTCAGCGCCCTTCGGACGAGACGCTTGCCGAGCTGAACGCCTCGATCCCGCCGCAGCCTCGGTTCGTGTCTGCGCTTCTGACGGGCAACATCACCACTCGCCAGCCCGGCCGCACGGCTGAGCACGTCGACCTGTCCGACGCTCTCGACGCCGTGCGCGTGATCGCCGTGGCGGCCGGTGTCGAGATCGAGGTCGAGCAGACGCAGCGTGCCGCCCTGCACCCTGGTCGTGCCGGAGTGCTCACCGTCGCCGGAGAGCAGGTGGGCTACGTCGGCGAGCTGCACCCGCAGGTCTCGTCCGACGCCGACCTTCCTGGTCGCGTGTACGTGCTCGAGCTGGATCTCGATCGCGTGCTGACCCTCGCTGGTCATCGCGTGGTCGCCGAGTCGCTGTCGACCTTCCCGGCCGCGACTCAGGACGTGTCGCTCGCCGTGGGAGTCGAGGTGCCCGCCTCCGAGGTCCGCGACGCTCTCGTCGAGGGCGCCGGCGAACTGCTCGAGTCGGTGCGCCTCGTCGACGACTACCGTGGCGAGGGCCTGGGCGAGGGGCAGAAGAGCCTCAGCTTCGCGCTGCGCTTCCGGGCATCCGACCGCACCCTGACGGCCGCCGAGGCGAGCGAGGCCAAGATGGCCGGCGTCGCTCTCGCGGCGGAGCGTGTCGGCGCGAGCATCCGCGACTGACCTGTCTGCGAGCAGCCCTCCTGAGCCGGTCGGTTCAGGAGGGCTGCTGCGATTGCGGCCCCTCGAGGCCCCGGCCGTGCGTAGGCTCAGAGCATGACCACCGCCGCCCGCTTCCGGGCCGTGCCGAGCCTCACCGGAGAAACCCTCGCCTTCGACCCCCGCGATGCGCCGGAAGACCCCGTTGCGCTGTTTCTGAGCTGGCTCGACGATGCACTGGACCGCTGCGTGGCCGAGCCTCTTGCGATGACGCTCGCGACGGCCGACTCCGAGGGGATGCCGGATGCCCGCACGCTGATCCTGAAGGATGTCGGCGAGCGGGGCTGGGCCTTCGCGGGGCACCGGGGCTCGGCGAAGGGCTTGCAGCTCGCCGACCGGCCCAGGGCCGCTCTCGCATTCTGGTGGCAGCCGCTCGTGCGCGCGGTCCGGGTGCGCGGCCGGGTGGTCGAGGCGACCGCTGAGGAGAGCGCCGCCGACCTCGCTGCGCGTTCCCGCTCGGCGCGCGCTCGCATCTCGCCGGGGGAGTGGATGCTGTGGCGCGTCGTTCCCGAGCGCGTGGAGTTCTGGCAGGGACGAACCGATCGCAACCACATGCGGCTGGTCTATCGGCGGAGCGAGCGGGGCTGGGCTCACGACGTCGAACGTGCAGAGGCAGCCCACGACCATGAAAGGGAGAGATGAGCGATTACCAGGTGATCGAGATCGGCGCACAGCAGGACTGGCGTGCCTTCCACGGCGGCTTCGACGAGGCACGCTCGCGCGACGGGCGACGCGTCGTCGATCATGAGCTGACCATGCAGTACATCGGCATGACGGCCAACGCGCTCGTCCCGGGCGAGCAGGCGGGCTACTGGCACGTCCACGAGAAGGTGGAGGAGCTGTACGTCTTCCTCGGCGGAGTGGGCCAGATGGGGCTCGACGACGACGTGATCGACGTCGCCGAGGGCACCGTCGTGCGCGTGGGACAGGGCGTGTGGCGCCCCTGGAGGGCACAGCCGGACAGCCCGGGAGAGCTGCGCTGGCTGTGCATCCGCTCCGGTGGCGAGAGCCTTCCGCACATGCCGGACGACTCCCGCCGCGACCCGGACCGTCCGATGCCGTGGTGAGCAGCGTCTGACGCTCTGAGCGGAATCGCTTCCGTCGCATCCCGCCGAGTGGTGTCATTGCCGCATGACCAAGGTGCTCGTGCTCGGTGGAACAGGATGGCTCTCGGGGCGTATCGCGCGTCGATGGAGGGACGCCGGAGCGGAGGTGACGTGTCTCGCGCGCGGCGATCGGCCGGCGCCGGAGGGCACCGTGCTGCTCCGGGGCGACCGCGACGCCCCCGGCGTCTACGACCGGCTCGCCGAGCACGACTGGGACGAGATCGTCGACATCTCGTCGCGAGCCGATCACGTGGCGCAGGCGGTCGAGGCGCTCGGCGATCACACCGGGCACTGGACCTACGTCTCGTCGATGTCGGTGTACGCCGACGACGCGAGCGATGGTCTCGACGAGTCGGGTGAGCTGCACGCGCCTGCGAGACCCGGCGACGAATACGAGTACGGTGCGCAGAAGGTCGCCGCCGAGCAGGCGGTCTCGACTCTGGGCGAGCGCGCCTTCATCGTGCGGCCAGGGCTGATCGTCGGCAGCGGCGACCCGAGCGATCGCTTCGGATACTGGGCTGCGGCATTCGCGAGGGCGGGCATCGAACCTGTGCTGGTGCCCGAGCTCGCGGGGCGCTCGGCCCAGGTGATCGACGTCGACGACCTCGCGGAGTTCCTCAGTGGCGAGCCGCGCCGGGGCGTCATGAACGCCATCGGCGACGTGCATCCGCTCGCCGACGTGCTCAGTCGCGTCCGCGCGGCAGCCGGCCACACCGGCGAGCTGCTCGAGGCAGGCGACGACTGGCTCGAGGCGCATGGCGTGAACTACTGGATGGGAGAGCGATCCCTGCCGCTGTGGCTGCCCGCCGACATGCCCGGCTTCATGCGCCGCGACAACTCCGCCTATCGCGCCGCCGGAGGCGGGCTCACGGCACTTGACGACACCATCCGCGCCGTGCTCGACGACGAGCGAACCCGCGGTCTCGACCGCGAGCGGCGGTCGGGGCTGAGCCGCGACGACGAGAAGGAGCTGATCGACCAGCTGACGTCACGCTGACATCGGGCGTCTCGCAGAGCCGAGCAGGACGCCCGCCTCGCTAGACTCGCGTGCAGTGACACGGGGTGCCGCATCCGCGGCTGAGATCACACCCGTCGAACCTGATCTAGTTCGTACTAGCGAAGGGATGTCGCCCATGAGCGATCCTCTGCGTCCGTCCACCCGAGTCCCTGCCGTCTCCGCGGCTCTCCTGACACACGTGAGGGAGGCGCCACCCCTCACGCACTGCATAACCAACACGGTGGTCACCGGCTTCACCGCGAACGCCCTGCTCGCTGTCGGAGCTTCGCCGGCGATGGTCGACATCGTCGGCGAATCCGGGATGTTCGCCGGAGTCGCATCCGGCCTGCTGATCAACCTCGGCACGCCCACGCCCGAGCAGCGCGCGGCGAGCCGCGAGGCCGTCGCCGGGGCGACCGCCGCCGGCACCCCATGGGTGCTCGACCCTGTGGCGATCGGCGCGCTGCCCGTGCGCACGGCGCTCGCCGCCGAGCTCGTGTCGCTGGGTCCGACGGCGGTGCGCGGCAATGCCAGCGAGATCCTCGCGCTGGCAGGCACAGGTGCAGGCGGTCGGGGTGTGGATGCCGTGGATGCGCCGGATTCGGCCTTCGACGCCGCTCGCGCCATCGCCGACCGGTGGGGCAGCGTGGTGGCGGTCTCCGGTCCGCTCGACCTGCTCACCGACGGCACTCGCGTGATCCGCATCGCGAACGGCGACGCCCTGCTCACTCGCGTCACCGGCGGCGGCTGCGCCCTCGGCGCGCTCATGGCGGCGTTCCTCGGCGCGGCGCGTTCGGTCGGAGTGGACGCGCTGGATGCCGTCGCCTCCGCGACGCTCGTGTACACGATCGCCGCCGAGCACGCGGCCCGCGCGGCGGACGGCCCTGGCAGCTTCGCCGTCGCCCTGCTCGACGCGCTCGCCGGGATCGATCCTGCTGACATCGAGGCCGAAGCGCGCGTCGACGAGAGGGCCGACCGCATCGAGGCGGGTGCGCTGTGAGCCCCGACCTGTCGACGTACCTCGTCACCGATCCGGATCTGTGCGGCGATCGGGGCGTCGTCGAGACGGTCCGCGATGCAGTGGCCGGCGGCGTCACCGTGGTCCAGCTTCGCGACAAGGACGCCCCGGATGCCTCGATCGTCGAGCAGCTGATCGCCCTCAGCGAGGTGATCGCCGGTCGCGCCCTGCTCGTGGTCGACGATCGTGTGGACGCGGCGGTCGAGGCCCGACGGCGGGGAGCGCGCGTCGACGGCGTGCATGTGGGCCAGTCCGACACCCACGTCGCCGACGCCAGACGCCTGCTCGGCCCCGGCGCGCTGATCGGACTCACCGCGAACACCGCCGCGCATCTCGATGCCGTCCGCGCCCTGCCCCCGGGAACGGTCGACTACATCGGCGTCGGGGTGATCCGCCCGACCGCCACGAAGCCGGATCATCCTCCGGCGCTGGGCGTCGATGGTTTCCGCGCGCTCGCCGCAGGCAGCCCGGTTCCCGCCGTGGCGATCGGCGGCATCGGCATCGACGACATCGCACCCCTCCGCGAGGCGGGCGCTGCAGGCGTCGCGGTCGTCTCTGCCATCTGCGCCGCCGACGATGCCAGGCACGCGGCGCAGGAGATCCGGCGACGCTGGACGGGGCGCACAGCGCCGCGGGTGCTGAGCATCGCCGGCAGCGATCCCTCCGGCGGCGCCGGAATCCAGGCAGATCTCAAGTCGATCGCCGCGCACGGTGGCTACGGAATGGCGGCGATCACCGCGCTGACCGCGCAGAACACCCAGGGCGTGCGTGGTGTGCACGTGCCACCGGCTGAGTTCCTGCGCGACCAGCTGAGCGCCCTCTCGGACGACATCCAGATCGACGCGGTGAAGATCGGGATGCTGGCGAGCGCCGAGGTCATCGAGACCGTCGCCGAATGGCTCGCCGCGCACCGCCCGGCGACGGTCGTGCTCGACCCCGTCATGGTCGCCACCAGTGGTGACCGCCTGCTCGATCCCCGCGCCGAATCGGCCCTGCGCGAGCTGGTGGGGCTCGCGGATCTCGTCACCCCCAACCTCGCCGAGCTCGCCGTGCTGGCACGGCGGCCGATCGACGGGTGGGACGACGCCCTGTGCGCCGCGCAACGCGTCTCGGCCGAGACCGGTGCCCTCGTGCTCGCCAAGGGCGGACACCTCGGCGGCCCGTCCGCACCGGATGCTCTCGTCGGTGAAGACGGCGTCATCGCCGCCTTCGACGGCGCACGAATCGATACGGGCAGCACGCATGGCACCGGGTGCTCGCTGTCGTCCGCGCTGGCGACGCTCCGCGCAGCGGGGAACGCGTGGCCGGATGCCGTGCGCGAGGCGCGCGCGTGGCTGCGGGAGTCGCTGCGTGCCGGCGACGCGCTGGACGTGGGCCGGGGCCACGGCCCGGTGAACCACTTCGCCGGGCTGTGGCAGCGCGGCGGCCTGAGAACCCGCCCCACCCCGCACGAGGTCGGTGACGAGTGGTGGCATGGCATCGCCGGCGTTCGCAGGGCGATCGACGAGCTGCCGTTCATCCGCGCGCTGGCGGGCGGCTCGCTCGACCGCGAGAGGTTCCTGTTCTATCTCGCGCAGGATGCGCTCTACCTGCGCGAGTACGCACGGGTGCTCGCGGAGGCTGCGCGCCTCGCACCGAGTCCGGAGGAGCAGGCCTTCTGGGCCGAATCCGCGCGGGGCTGCATCGAGGGCGAGCTCGAGCTGCACGCCTCGTGGCTCACACCCGAGACCGGCGTCGCAGCAGCGACGTTCGACGCCGAGCCCAGCGCGGTGACGACCGCGTACCTCGACCACTTGCGGGCGGCCGCATTCTCGGGCGAGTACGCCGTGCTCATCGCCGCGGTGCTGCCCTGCTTCTGGCTGTATGCCGATCTCGGCGCCCGTCTGCACGCGGGCGATCTCGGGCCAGGGGCCCTCGATCCGCAGCATCCCTACGCGACGTGGCTCACGACCTACGCCGACCCCGAGTTCGCGGAGGCGAGCGAGCGGGCGCTCGGCTTCGTCACATCGGCGGCTGCCGCCGCAGATGAGCGGCTCCGAGGCCGGATGCAGCGAGCGTTCATCACCGCGGCCGAGCACGAGCGGGCATTCTTCGACCTGCGCTGAACGGCGGCGCCGGGGACGACGTCGATTTGCGATCGACGTGCCCCCGGCGCTACTGTCGCGGCATGCCATCGGTCGCACACCACGTAGCTCAGCGCCTCCTGAGCGCTGCTCCTGTGCGCCGACGCCGCGGCGGCCGCCGACTCTAGGCGACCCCGCGCTTCCCGTCATGCTCGGCGGGCACGGCGCCGGTGTCGCCGCCCCGGCCCCGTTCTCCGCTCTCGCCCGCGTCATCTCCCGGGTCGACCGAGCACCGACCGTTAAGGTGGAAGCATGACGTACTCCGTCGCCGTCTCCGGCGCATCCGGCTATGCAGGAGGCGAGATCCTGCGGCTTCTCGCAGCGCATCCCGACATCGAGATCCGCACCGTGACCGCGCATTCCAACGCCGGTCAGCCGCTCATCGAGCACCAGCCGCATCTGCGCTCGCTCGCGCACCTCACGCTGCAGGACACGACTCCCGAGATCCTCTCCGGCCACGACATCGTCTTCCTGGCCCTGCCGCACGGGCAGTCGGGTCAGTACACGGATGCCCTGGGCGACGTTCCCCTCGTGATCGATGCCGGGGCCGACCACCGGCTGACCTCAGAGACCGCGTGGGACGCCTTCTACGGCGGCACGTTCCACGAACCCTGGACCTACGGCGTGCCCGAGCTGCTCGTCGACGGTGGCAAGCAGCGCGAGAACCTGCGCAGTGCGCGGCGTATCGCGGCCCCGGGCTGCAACGCCTCCACCGTCAGCCTGAGCCTTGCACCCGGTGTGGCAGCGGGTGTGATCGAGCCCTCGGACATCGTCAGCGTGCTGGCGGTGGGCCCGTCCGGCGCGGGAAAGAGCCTGAAGACCAACCTGCTCGGAAGCGAGATCCTCGGCACCGCCAACCCCTACGCGGTCGGCGGCACCCACCGGCACATCCCCGAGATCCGGCAGGCGCTCGCCGCAGCATCCGGAATCTCGCCCGACGGCATCCGGATCTCGTTCACGCCGGTGATCGTGCCGATGGCGAGGGGCATCCTCGCCACCTCCACCGCGAAGATCGCCGAGGGAGTGAGCGACGCGCAGATCCGCGACGCGTGGCAGAGCGCCTACGGCGACGAGACCTTCGTGCAGCTGCTGCCCGCTGGGCACTTCCCCCGCACGGCAGACGTGCTCGGTGCGAACACCGCGCTGATCGGCCTGGCGATCGACCGCGCGGCGAACCGCGTCACGGTCGTCACCGCCGTCGACAATCTCGTCAAGGGCACCGCCGGTGCCGCTGTGCAGTCCATGAACATCGCGCTCGGCCTGCCCGAAGGCCGCGCCCTCACCGTGAACGGAGTCGCGCCGTGAGCGTCACCGCCCCCCAGGCATTCGAGGCGGCAGGAGTCGCCACCGGTCTGAAGAGCACCGGCAAGCCCGACGTCGCCGTCGTCGTCAACCGCGGCCCCCGCAAGGTGGGCGCCGCCGTGTTCACCACCAACCGCGCCAAGGCGAACCCGATCATCTGGTCGCAGCAGGTGATCGTCGACCGTGTCGTCGAGGCGGTCGTGCTCAACTCGGGCGGAGCGAACTGCTTCACCGGCGCCTTCGGATTCCAGACCAGTCACCTCACCGCCGAGAGGGCCGGGGAGCTTCTGGATGTCAGCGCAGGCGACGTGCTGGTGTGCTCCACCGGCCTCATCGGCACCGGCGACGAGGACTTCCGCGCCAAGGTGCTCGACGGCGTCGAGCGCGGCATCGCCGCTCTCAGCGCAGACGGAGGCGACGACGCGGCCGCCGCGATCATGACGACCGACACCGTGCCGAAGACCGCCGTCATCAGCCGAGACGGATGGACGATCGGCGGCATGGCCAAGGGTGCGGGCATGCTCGCACCGGGGCTCGCCACCATGCTGGTCGTGATCACCACCGATGCCGACCTCGAGGCATCCGAAGCCGACGCGGCGCTGCGCAAGGCGACAGGGGTCAGCTTCGACCGACTCGACTCCGACGGATGCATGTCCACCAACGACCAGGTGACGCTGCTCGCCAACGCGGCCAGCGGCATCCGGCCCGACCTCGACGACTTCGCCAGCGCGCTCACCGAGCTGTGCCGCGACCTGGCTGTGCAGCTGCAGGCCGACGCCGAGGGCGCGAGTCACAGCATCGCGATCGAGGTGAAGAACGCCGTGACCGAGGCCGAGGGCGTAGAGGTCGGGCGCTCCGTCGCCAGGAACAACCTGTTCAAGGCCGCGATCTTCGGCAACGACCCCAACTGGGGGCGGGTGCTCGCCGCGATCGGCACCACGTCCGCCCAGTTCGACCCGTATGACGTCGACGTGTCGATGAACGGCGTTCGCGTGTGCACCGCGGGTGGACCGGACCGACCTCGCGAGGAGGTGGATCTGACGCCTCGCGACACGCACATCGAGATCGACCTCAAGGTCGGCGACGCGACGGCGACGATCCTCACCAACGACCTCACCCACGACTACGTGCACGAGAACAGCGCCTACGCCTCATGACGGATATCCAGGACACCGCGCCCGAGGAGGCCGCCGTCAAGGCCGCCACCCTCATCGAATCCCTGCCGTGGCTCAAGAAGTTCCGCGACCAGATCGTCGTCGTCAAGTACGGCGGCAACGCGATGGTCTCGGATGAGCTGCAGGAGGCCTTCGCCCAGGACATCGCATACCTGCGCTACGTCGGCGTGCAGCCGGTCGTCGTGCACGGTGGCGGTCCGCAGATCTCGAACATGCTCGACAGGCTCGCCATCCCCAGTGAGTTCAAGGGCGGGTACCGCGTCACCAACACCGAGGCGATCTCCGTCGTGCGCATGGTGCTCACCGGGCAGGTGAACCCTCAGCTCGTCGCCAAGATCAACTCGCACGGCCCCATCGCCACCGGCCTGAGCGGTGAGGACGCCGGCTTGTTCGGCGGGCGACGCCGCGGAGTCATGATCGACGGCGAGGAGGTCGATCTCGGCCGCGTGGGCGACGTCGTGCAGGTCGACCCGACTCCGGTTCTGGATCACCTCGCCGCCGGGCGCATTCCGGTCGTCTCGTCGATCGCGCCCGACCTCGATCACCCCGGCCAGTCGCTCAATGTGAACGCCGATGCCGCGGCATCCGCACTCGCTGTCGCGTTGAACGCCCGCAAGCTCGTGATCCTCACCGACGTGCCGGGTCTCTACGCCGACTGGCCCAACCGCGACTCGCTGGTCTCGCACCTCACGTCGCACGACCTGACCGCCATGCTCCCGCAGCTCGAGTCGGGCATGATCCCGAAGATGCGGGCCTGCCTCGACGCCGTCGAGGGCGGGGTCGACGCCGCGGCGATCATCGACGGACGGGTGCCCCACTCGGTTCTCGTCGAGCTGTTCACGAGCAAGGGGATCGGCACGGAGGTGGTCAAGGATGCCTGAGTGGAGTGAAGACGCCGCACGAGACCTGATGAGCCTGGGCGGGCGCCTGGCGCTGCTGACCCGCGGCGAGGGCTCGTGGGTGTGGGATGCCGACGACAACCGCTACCTGGACTTCCTCGGCGGCATCGCGGTGAACTGTCTCGGGCACGCTCACCCGGTCTTCGTCGATGCGGTGTCGCGGCAGGCCGCGACGCTCTCGCATGTCTCGAACTACTTCGCCTCGCCGGCGCAGCTCGAGATCGCCGCACGGCTGAAACGGCTCGCCGGAACGGGCGAGCAGGGACGCGTCTACCTCGCGAACTCCGGCGCCGAGGCCAACGAGACGGCGATCAAGCTGTCACGGCTGCACGGTGCGCGCTTCGCCGAGAGCGAGGGCCGCGCACGCACCACCATCCTCGTCGTCGAGGGCGCCTTCCACGGGCGCACCATGGGCACGCTGTCGCTGACGCCCAAGGCTGCGTACCGAGACCCGTTCCAACCCGCCCTCCCCGATGTCGTCACGGTAGAGCGCTCGACCGACAGCCTCGAGTCGGCGTTCGCCTCGCACGCCGTCGCGGCGATGATCGTCGAGCCGATCCAGGGCGAGGCGGGAGTGGTCGAGCTGCCGGCAGGGTTCCTCGCCCGAGCCCGCGAGCTCACGACCGAGCACGACGCTCTGCTGATCCTCGACGAGGTGCAGACCGGCTCTGGACGCACAGGGGAGTGGTTCGCCTTCCAGCGCAAGGGCGTGACTCCGGATGCCGTGACCGTGGCCAAGAGCATCGGAGCGGGGTTCCCGCTCGGCGCGCTCATCACCTTCGGCGCGGCCAGCGACCTGTTCTATCCCGGCACGCACAACTCCACGTTCGGCGGCAACCCGCTGGCGAGCGCGGTGGCCAATGCCGTGCTCGGTCATATCGAGAGCGAGAACCTGCTCGAGAACGTCACCGCTCGCGGCGCCCAGCTGCGCGAGGCAGTGCTGTCGCTGCCGCTCGTCGGCGGCACGACCGGCGCGGGTCTGCTCATCGGCATCCGCCTCACCCAGCCCGTCGCGGCAGCCGTCCGCGCCGCGGCGCACGAGCGCGGCCTGATCGTCAATGCGCCGACGGACGACGTCATCCGCATCGCCCCCGCCTACACGATCGGCGACGATGAGATCGACGAGTTCGTCACGCGTTTCAGCGCTGCTCTCGCTGCCGTCGCCCAGAACCTTTCCGACACCAAGGAGCCGAAGTGACCCGCCATCTGCTGCGCGACGACGACCTGACCCCCGCCGAGCAGGCGGAGATCCTCGACCTCGCGATCGAGCTCAAGAAGGACCGCTGGGCGAGCAAGGCGCTGGCCGGCCCGCAGACCGTCGCCGTGATCTTCGACAAGTCGTCGACCCGCACGCGCGTCTCGTTCGCGGTCGGGATCGCCGACCTCGGCGGGTCTCCGTTGATCATCTCGACGGCGAACAGCCAGCTCGGCGGCAAGGAGACCCCCTCCGACACCGCGCGCGTGCTGGAGCGCCAGGTCGCGGCCATCGTGTGGCGAACCTACGCGCAGGCGGGGCTGGAGGAGATGGCGCGCGGCACGCGCGTGCCCGTCGTGAACGCCCTCTCCGACGACTTCCACCCCTGCCAGCTGCTCGCCGACCTGCTCACCATCCGCGAGCACAAGGGCGACCTGAAGGGGCTCACGCTCACCTTCTTCGGTGACGGCCGCAGCAACATGGCTCACTCGTATGCGCTTGCCGGCGTCACCGCCGGCATGCACGTGCGCATCGCATCGCCGGACTCCTACGCGCCGCGGGCGGATGTGGTCGTCGACGCGCAGAAGCGTGCGGCCGAGACCGGCGGATCGATCACGCTCGTCGCCGATCCGGACCAGGCCGCCCAGGGTGCCGATGTGATCGTCACCGACACGTGGGTGTCGATGGGCAAGGAGGAGGAGAAGATCGAGCGCCTCCGTGAACTCGGCGGGTACAAGGTGACCACGGCGATCATGGAGCAGGCGGCGGCCGACGCGATCTTCATCCACTGCCTGCCTGCCGACCGCGGCTACGAGGTCGACTCCGAGGTCATCGACGGCCCGCAGAGCGTCGTATGGGATGAGGCGGAGAACCGGCTTCACGCGCAGAAGGCGCTGCTCGTCTGGCTCCTCGGCAAGCAGGACGACGCCGCACACGGTGTGGCGAGCGACGGGAGGGGGACGAAGTGAGCGCGGATGCAGGTGCAGATGCACACGGCACGAACGAGGGCGCGCTCTGGGGCGCCCGGTTCGCGGGAGGGCCATCGCCCGAGCTGGCAGAGCTGAGCCGGTCGACGCACTTCGACTGGATCCTCGCGCCCTACGACATCGCCGGATCGCACGCGCACGCCACAGCGCTCGAGGCCGCCGGGTACCTCGAGGCCGACGAGGCCCGCATCATGCATGAGGGACTCGACGCTCTCGCCGCCCGCATCGCAGACGGCACGCTGCTGCCGGATCCGGGCGACGAGGACGTGCACGGCGCGCTCGAGAAGGCGCTGATCGCCGAGGTCGGCGCCGAGGTCGGCGGACGCCTGCGCGCAGGTCGCAGCCGCAACGACCAGATCGCGACGCTCGTGCGCATGTACCTGATCGATCACGCCCGAGTGATCGCGAAGCATTTGCTGCGCGTGATCGATGCGCTGGTCGCGCAGGCAGAGGCACATCCGCACGCGATCCTGCCGGGGCGCACCCATCTGCAGCATGCGCAGCCGGTGCTGCTCGCGCACCACCTCCAGGCCCATGCTTGGCCCCTGGTCCGCGAGCTGGAGCGCATCGTCGACTGGCGGCGCCGCGCCGGCGTCTCGCCATACGGCGGAGGGGCGCTGGCAGGTTCGACCCTCGGCCTCGACCCGGCACTCGTCGCCAGGGAGCTGGGCCTCGACCGCCCTGCCGAGAACTCCCTCGACGGAACCTCAGCGCGTGACGTGGTCGCCGAGTTCGCCTTCATCACCGCGATGACCGGCATCGATCTGTCGCGTCTGAGCGAGGAGATCATCCTCTGGAACACCCGCGAGTTCGGCTTCGTCACTCTCGACGACGCGTACTCGACGGGCTCGAGCATCATGCCGCAGAAGAAGAACCCCGACATCGCCGAGCTCGCGCGCGGCAAGTCCGGTCGTCTCATCGGCAACCTGTCAGGCCTGCTGGCGACGCTCAAGGGCCTGCCTCTGGCGTACAACCGCGACCTGCAGGAAGACAAGGAGCCGGTCTTCGACTCGGTGCAGACCCTCGAGGTGGTGCTGCCCGCGTTCGCCGGCATGGTCGCCACGCTGCGCTTCGACACGGAGCGCATGGCGGAGCTGGCACCGCAGGGCTTCTCGCTCGCGACTGACGTCGCCGAGTGGCTGGTCAAGCGTCGGGTCCCGTTCCGGGATGCGCACGAGATCTCGGGTGCGCTGGTGCGCGCGTGCGAGCAGCGCGGCATCGGGCTCGAGGATGCCGACGATGAGCTGCTGGTTGCGGTGTCGGGTCACCTCACGGCCGACGTGCGCGAGGTGCTGTCGATCGAGGGGTCTGTGGCGTCACGCTCGGGAGTCGGCGGAACCGCGCCGGAGCGGGTGGCCGAGCAGCGCGCCGAGCTCGTCGCTCGTGCTCAGGCCGCCGCGCACGCGATCGGGCTCTGACGGGGCGTAGGTTCGGAATACTCCCGATTTATAACCCATGAGGGCATAATCCAGCAGTATTCGTGCTACGGTGATCGCATGGTCGTCGCAGTGATCGCCGACATCGTCGGCTCGCGTCGTCTCCGCGATCGGGCTGAGGCCCAGCGGGTGTTCGACGAGACGATCGCGCGCGTCCAGCGCGAGCATCCGCTCGCCGATCAGCCGTTGCAGCCCACGGTGGGCGACGAGCAGCAGGGCGTGTACCGGAACCTCGACGATGCCCTGGCAGGCGTGCTGCTGCTGCAGCTCGCGCTCCCGGAGGGCATGGAGTTCCGGTACGGACTCGGTGTCGGCGAGATCCGTGCGATCGAGTCGGCGCACCGAGAACTCACCGACGGCCCGGGCTGGTGGGCCGCGCGAGAGGCCATCGAGACGGTGCACGCCCGTCAGGAGCGAGCCGTCCCGACGGCCCGCAGCTGGATTGTCGCCGCCCCGGGGCAGGATGAGGTGATGCAATCCCTGGTGTCGACGAGCAACGCCTATCTGCTGGCGCGCGACGCGATCGTCGTGCGCATGACCGAGCGTGAGCGCCGCCTCGCATACGGCCGAATCGGCGGACTCTCCCAGAGCGCGCTCGCTGAGCAGGAGGGCATCACCCAGCCCGCAGTGTCGAAAGCGCTGCGCAGCTCGGGAGCGGCCGCGCTTCTCGACGGCCTGATGCTGATGACGGGGGAGAACTCATGATCCTCGCCGGGTTCGCCCTCATCGCCGTCGGCGCCGCCGACCTGATCCGCCGCTTCGCCGCCCGAACCGTCGTGCGCGTAGTCCTGCTGATCGTGCTGGCGACGGCGATCGTCGTGGCCGGGGTCCTCAGCGACGCGCCGGTGCAGGCGGTGATCGCAGTCGTGGTCGGCCTCGCCTGGGTCCGGTCGATGCCGCTGGATGCCACGGGTCGTGCTTCCTTCTGGCCCGCCGTGCTGCTCGCGGTGCTGGCCAGTGCGACGACCGCTCTGATGCCGGAGCGCGACGAACCAGGGCTCATCGGCCAGATGTGGCGTCTGCCGTCGCCCGAGGGCGAGATCGGCTTCGACGCGGCGGTCCTCGCCGTCGGCGTGCTGCTCGTCGTCGCCGAATCGGGCAACCTCATCGTGCGCGCCGCGCTCGACCGCGAAGGCACCTGGCGCCCCGTCGAGTCGGCCGGGCGTTTCCGGGGAGGGCAGCTGCGTCAGCCTCAGCAGGGCGCCTCGGGCTTCCAGGGCGGCAGGCTGATCGGTCCGCTCGAACGCCTGCTCGTGGTCGTGCTGACTCTTGCCGGCGCATACTCGCTGCTCGCGGCGATGCTCGCGGCGAAGGGCATCGTCCGATTCCCGGAGATCTCGAAAGACGGCGAGATCGGCGCGCGCGCCGAGTACTTCCTCGTCGGCAGCCTGGTCAGCTGGGTCGTCGCCCTGGGGGCGGCCTTCCTGCTGTGGTGGGGCGTGCACAGCTGAGCCGAGCGCCGCTGATAGCCTGGAGCGCGTGTCGAATCCCGCTCTGACGACCGCCTCCGTGGCGCTCGACCCCACGTTCGAGAACGTGTGGGACGAGCTGCTGTGGCGCGGACTCGTCCATGTGTCCACCGATCAGGAGGCGCTGCGCGCCCTTCTCGCCGGGGATCCGATCACGTATTACTGCGGGTTCGATCCGACTGCGCCGAGTCTGCATCTCGGCAATCTCGTGCAGCTGCTCACGCTGCGTCGCATCCAGCTCGCCGGACACAAGCCGCTCGGCCTCGTCGGCGGCTCGACAGGTCTGATCGGCGACCCTCGCCCCACGGCCGAGCGCACGCTGAACACGCGTGAGACCGTCGAGGAATGGGTGCAGCGCCTGCGCGCGCAGGTCGAGCGCTTCCTGAGCTTCGAGGGCGACAACGCCGCCCGGATGGTCAACAACCTCGACTGGACGGCGCCGATGAGCGCCATCGACTTCCTGCGTGAGATCGGCAAGCACTACCGGGTCGGCACCATGCTGAAGAAGGATGCGGTCGCGGCTCGGCTCAATTCCGAAGCCGGCATCAGCTACACCGAGTTCAGCTACCAGATCCTGCAGGGCATGGACTTCCTCGAGCTCTACCGCCAGTACGGCTGCGTGCTGCAGACCGGCGGAAGCGATCAGTGGGGCAACCTCACGAGCGGCACCGATCTCATCCACCGTGTCGAGGGTGTGTCCGCGCATGCGATCGGAACGCCGCTGATCACCAACAGCGACGGCACCAAGTTCGGCAAGAGCGAGGGCAACGCCGTCTGGCTCGACGCGGAGATGTGCAGCCCGTACCGGATGTACCAGTTCTGGCTCAGCACCGCCGATGCCGATGTGATCGAGCGGCTCAAGGTCTTCACCTTCCTGACGCGTACGGAGATCGAGGAGTACGCGGCGCTGGTCGAGAGCGAGCCGTTCCGCCGGGCGGCGCAGAAGCGTCTTGCGCTCGAGGTGTGCGCGACCGTGCACGGCCTCGAGGCGACGGCCGCGGTCATCGCCGCATCCGAGGCGCTGTTCGGGCAGGGAGATCTGAGCGAACTCGATGCGGCGACGCTGCGAACGGCGCTCGACGAGCTGCCGAACGCGACGGTGGCGCCCGGCACGCCCGTGGTCGAGGCGCTCGTCTCGACGGGGCTGGTCTCGAGCGCATCCGAGGCGCGTCGCGCCATCGCCCAGGGCGGTGTCACGCTCGACGGCGCGAAGGTCGCCGACGACGATGCGACCGTGCAGGGCGCTCTGCCCGGTGGCGTGTCTGTTCTGCGCCGCGGCAAGAAGACCCTCGCCGGCGTCTTCATCGGCTGAGCATGCCCTTCACGCCGAGCCACGCGGTGGTCGCGCTGCCGTTCGCGCGATCGCCGCTGGTTCCGGCGGCGATCGCCGTCGGCGCGATGACGCCGGACCTGCCGCTGTTCCTGCGCGGCGCCGGCCTGTCGTACGGATTCACGCACGGATGGTCGAACATCGTCTGGACGACGCTGGTCGCGTTCGTGCTGCTGCTGGTGTGGCGCATGGTGCTTCGACCGGCAGCTGCCGAGCTGGCGCCGGATGCCATCGCCGATCGTCTTCCCGACGACTGGCGGCTCACCGGCTCCGAGGCGGCGCTCGAGACGGTCGCGCCGCGGGGCAGGCGGTGGCATCCGCTGCTTCTCGTGGTCTCGCTCGTGCTCGGCGTGCTCTCGCACATCGCCTGGGACCTGTTCACGCATGAGGGGCGCTGGGGTGTGCAGGCCGTGCCCGCGCTGCAGCAGATGTGGGGTCCGCTGGCCGGCTACAAGTGGCTGCAGCACGGATCGAGCGTGGTGGGCCTGCTGATCATCGGCGTCTTCGCGGTGGGCTGGCTGGTTCGCCGGCCCGCGGCCCGGCGAGTCCGGATGCTGCCCGCCTGGGTCCGATGGGTGTGGATGCTGAGCCTGCCCGCGCTGCTGGTGGCGGCCTGGATCTTCGGGCTGGCGTTGCTGGGCCCGCTGGACAGTTCGTTCACTGCGCAGCATCTGGCCTATCGCGTTCTCCCGCCGGCGTCGGGACTGTGGGGCGCCGCGACGATCGCGCTGTCACTGGCGATCGTCCTCATCGCGGACGGCCGCCGGAAGGCATTCGAGAAGCAGGACTGACCGCTCTCGATCGGCGGTTCGCCGGTCTGTCACCACCACTCGGCGGGGTCGCCACCCCAGGGACGAGGCGGGCTGAACACCTGGGGCGACTCCGGCCATCGCACTGCCGGTGCCACCGTGGTGACGCGCCGCCCGGCGACATCGAACTCCTGCGTTCGCACGGGGGAGGGGTGGCGCTCGAGCGCCGACCTCTGGGCGGCGTCGGCGCGGTCGTCGGTTCGTGGCATCCCGAGGAGCTCCGCGGCGATCCGGCGCAGGGAGGTGCGCACCAGCCACCCGCCGCCGATCTCGCCGCGTCGCCGCAGCGCGGTGATGAGGCCGGCGGCGAGCAGGTAGCCGGCGGAATGGTCGAGCGCCTGCGCGGGAAGGGCGCCGGGGGATGTGCCGTCTGCCGATTCGATCCACGAGATGCCGGAGTCGGCTTGCACGAGACTGTCGAAGCCACGGGGCGAGTCTCGGCCCGGCCACGCGCTGAGCTGCCCGATGACGAGATGCGGATGCCGCTCGGCCAGGGCTTCGGGGGAGAGACCGAGCCGCGCGAGACCGCTCGGCCGGTAGCCGAGCACGATCGCGTCGGCGTCTGCGAGCAGCGACTCGAACAGCGGACGGTCGGCCTCGATGTCCAGCAGCGTGGAGCGCTTGCCGTGCCCGACGTCGAGATGCTGCCAGGCGGGCTCGGACATGAGCGGTGGATCGATGCGCAGCACGTCGGCGCCGGCGAAGGCGAGGGTGCGGGTGGCGACGGGGCCCGCGATCACCCGCGTGAGATCGAGCACCCGCACCCCCGCAAGGGGCGCGCGCGCCGGTCCCGCGAGCCGGCGACCGGGTGACGAGTGAGTCAGGCGATGCGTCTCGACGACCGGATGCCTCCGCAGGGCGGCATCGTCGTGAGGATGCTCTCGGCGCACGGGTACGCACAGGCCCCCGGCCGACGTGATCATCCGCGTCGCGGCTTCAGCCGTCATGCGCGAGAGACGCTCGCCGATGTCGCCGTCTGCGGCATCCTCCGGTGCGCCGAGGCCTGCGCGCAGAGCGGATGCGTGATGCGGGTAGTTGCCATGGGTGCGCACCCACCCGTCGGCCGCCCTCCAGAAGCGCGACAGCGGAGACCAGACGTCCGGCGCCTCGCCGTCGATGAGCAGATGCCGGTCGCTGCGATAGGCGGCGGCGACCTGGTCGGGGTCGGGCGCAGGTGAAGCGCCAGGGGAGAGGGCCGCGCCGGCGGCGCAGATGCTGGTCCAGGCGAGCCCGCCGACGGCGAGGTGTGAGGGCAGTGGCACGGTGCGTCCGGTCGCTGGCTGCGTCATGAGCCGACCCTACGCCCGCAGAACCGCGGAATCACGCGGAACCGCGGGTGCGACACGCCCGGGGTGTGGTGGTGATTTGCGGGGGTGGTGGGTGGC
>Ga0308158_10001216_pt1 | contig 28811 bp, 26 predicted proteins | sample PhyBR2_FD_201038 | JGI IMG/M metagenome (GOLD analysis project Ga0308158, IMG submission 201038) | Phyllosphere microbial communities from UC Gill Tract Community Farm, Albany, California, United States - DLSLB.R2 | ecosystem: Host-associated > Plants > Phyllosphere > Unclassified | place: USA... | reverse complement strand
CCAGCGTATCGAAATTCTTGGGACGGTATTTGCGGGCGAGGACTTGATAGGACATGCCACGATTTTACCGCAGATGACGCCCGCCGCGGACATTCGGCAGATGCGCCGGCATACAAGACGGCACGCGGCGCTGATGACAGGCGTGACGACGCCGTGCTGGCGAACGTGATGCAAAAAAAGGAGGGCAAACAGAAAATACAGACGCGTAATACAGACGCGAACTACAGCGAAGAACAACGAAAGAGGCGAGCCTGATCTGCGGCACTTGCGGTGAACGGCTTTGGCTGCTTCGTTCCCGACCTGACCAGGTAAACCATGCCGCAATGCGCAGGGGCCCGCCAGCGCGAATTATACCGCACGCACGCGGTTTGGGGAAATGGCCGGCAACATCCATCGCCGGCCACTATCATCAGATCCCCAGCTCTTGCCAAATTGCATCGACACGCGCCTTGACGTCCGGCGCCATCACGATCGGCGTGCCCCACTCGCGGTTGGTTTCGCCCGGCCATTTATTGGTCGCATCGATGCCCATTTTGCTGCCCAGGCCACTGATCGGTGAGGCAAAGTCCAGGTAATCGATCGGCGTATTGTCGACCAGCACCGTGTCGCGGGTCGGATCGACGCGCGTCGTGATCGCCCAGATCACTTCTTTCCAGTCGCGCACATTGACGTCCTCGTCCACCACCACGATGAACTTGGTATACATGAACTGGCGCAGGAAGCTCCAGACGCCGAACATCACGCGCTTGGCGTGGCCCGCGTACTGCTTCTTCATCTGCACCACTGCCATGCGGTAGCTGCAACCTTCCGGTGGCAGATAGAAATCGGTGATCTCGGTGAACTGTTTCTGCAGCAACGGGATGAAGACTTCATTGAGCGCCACGCCCAGCACGGCCGGCTCGTCCGGCGGTTTGCCCGTGTAGGTCGAGTGGTAGATCGGGTCGCGCCGCATCGTGATGCGGTCGATGGTAAACACCGGAAAACTGTCCTGCTCATTATAGTAGCCGGTATGGTCGCCATACGGCCCCTCGAGTGCATGCTCGAAACCGGTCGGATGGTTCGCGTCCGGATAGATATGGCCTTCCAGCACGATTTCAGCGGACGCCGGCACGCGCAGTTCACTGCCGATCGCCTTGGTCAGCGTCGTGCGGCTGCCGCGCAGCAAGCCGGCGAACTGGTATTCGGACAGCGAATCGGGCACCGGCGTTACGGCGCCCAGGATCGTGGCCGGATCGGCGCCCAGCGCGACGGCGATCGGATACGGCTTGCCCGGATTGGACAGCGCGTGCTCGCGGAAATCGAGCGCGCCACCCCGGTGCGCCAGCCAGCGCATGATGACCTTGTTCCGGCCCAGTACCTGCTGGCGGTAGATGCCCAGGTTCTGGCGCTTCTTGTTCGGCCCCTTGGTGATCACCAGGCCCCAGGTGATCAATGGTGCGACGTCACCGGGCCAGCAATGCTGGATCGGCAGGCGGGCCAGGTCGACATCCTGCCCTTCCCAGACGATCTCCTGGCAGGACGCGCCCTTGACTTCCTTTGGCGCCATGTCCCACACCGCTTTTACCAGCGACCCCATGCCCATGATGTCGGCAAAGCCCTTGGGCGGCTCGGGTTCCTTCAGGCGCGCCAGCACGTGACCGATGCGGCGCAGCTCGCTCACATCGCTCGCGCCCATCCCCAGCGCCACCCGCTTTGGCGTGCCGAACAGATTGGCCAGCACCGGGATCGTGTGCCCGGTCGGCTTGGAAAACAGCAGCGCAGGACCCTCGGCGCGCAACGTGCGGTCGCACACTTCGGTCATTTCAAGGTGCGTCGAGACAGGAAAATCGACACGTTTGAGCTCACCCATGCGCTCCAATTGGGCCATAAAATCACGCAGATCTGTATATTTCATCAAGTTTTAAGCTTTTCTTCGGTTGCAGAACATTAGTGAAGCGACGCCGCCAAGTGATTGATTCGACAAGTGTTTCACGCTCATCAGTACGCCCTTAATAACTGGAAGTTATATAGAACAGTCGTGCTAGGGTTGACTTGATATAAGCTCGCCCATACAATCCGTCCTACTTGATGAGTCAGCGATACTTTTTTTGACACAATTTTAGCTGTTCTCATGCATTCACGGGGTCGGGGCCCCACATGACATTGTAGGAGTGTTTTCAACGGGCGTCTGCCCACTCCCCCGAGACAGTTGTTGAGCCACTGGCACCAGTCCCCATGTTGGACGGCAGCCAGCTGAAGCAAGGCAATGACGGCGTTAGTCGGCCGCGTCGCGGCGACAAACGATTTTCTGATGCACGGTCCAGAGCACCCCCACGTAACGCCTTTGGCGCGACGACGGGCTTCTTTTTGCCGCGACAAGGGGAAATTCGATGTTTCATCGTTTTATCATGAGCGCAAAGTTCATGCACTCCAGGGCCAGCCAGCCCATCACGGTATCCTCCGTGACCAAAACGGCACGCAGTGTTGTACAAACTGCGCGTTCTACCCTGACCGTATTCGGTCTTAGCGCTGTGGCCCTGATGGCCCTGATCTACTCCAACGACAGCGTTGCCAAGCGCGTCTCCGAGATGCTGCATCCGGAACCGGTCGTCGCCGTCAATATGTCGGCAGCACCTGTCGCCACTGTCGTGCCCGCAATGCAGGCCACGGCGCAGACGGTTGCCGTGGAAACGACCCACATGGGCACGTCGTCCGCCACGCTTGGCAACACCAAGCAGCAGCAGTACGTGACCAAGTGGCTGTCAAAGCGGTACCGCGTCGCCAGCGACGCCGCCAATATGCTGGTCTCGACCGCCTACCTGACGGCCCACGACCTGAAACTCGATCCGCTCCTGATACTCGCGGTGATGGCCATCGAATCGGGTTTGAACCCGTTCGCTGAAAGCGCGATGGGCGCCAAGGGCCTGATGCAAGTGATGGCCAAGGTCCACCACGACAAGTTCGAGAAAGTCGGCGGCCAACAGGCAGCCCTCAATCCCGTGGCCAACATCCGTGTCGGCGCCTTGATCCTGAAAGACTACGTCAAGCGCACCGGTTCGATCGAAGGTGGCCTGAAGACCTATGTGGGCGCCGCCGACATGGACAGCGACCAGGGCTATGGCGCGAAGGTCATCAACGAGTACCGCCTGCTGAACCAGGTTGCGAAAGGCCAGAACGTGCCGGCAATGAAGCGCAACAAGCCGACGCCGGCACCGATCGTCGTCAGCAAGCAGCCGGACGCCGACAGAGTCAAGCCGGATGCCACGCCAGTGCCGGAAGCAACGACCGCCGCCACCACGCCTGTGGTTGCATCGGACGCATTGGCCGGCCTGTAAATTCGATCGCCAGCATGAAAACCACCGCCTCGGCGGTGGTTTTTTTACGCCCGTTACGCAGGCAATGACCAACAAAAAAGCCACCGGCTTGCGCACGGTGGCTTTTTCAATTGCGCAACCTACACGATCAGCGGCGCTGATCGCCTGCCGCTTCGTCCGGACGCAGGCGCTGGGCCAGCTTGTCCAGCACGCCGTTGACATACTTGTGGCCGTCGATACCGCCAAACGACTTGGTCAGCTCGACTGCTTCATTGATCACGACGCGGTATGGCACTTCGGGCTGGTTCTTCAGCTCGTACGCGCCCAGCAGCAGCACCGCGTGCTCGATCGGCGAGAGTTCGGCGATCGAACGGTCGATCAGCGGGGCGATCGACTCGCGCAACTCGACCGAGGTGCTGATCGCGCCATTGAGCAGCGCCGAAAAGAACTCGCTGTCGGCCTTGTCGAAACCATGCGCGCTGCGGATATTGGCCGCCACGATGCGTGCCGGTTCATTGTTCAGCAGCCATTGGTACAGACCCTGCAGCGCGAACTCGCGCGCGCGGTGGCGCGGCGTGCGGTTCTTGCTCGGGTTGGCGTGCATATTCTTGTCAGTCATTGTTCTCTTGCCTTTAGTGTTATTCGTCTTCTGGCACCAGCTCGTCCAGCGCCATCAGCAGGTTGGCCATTTCGACGGCGACACGCGCGGCGTCGGCGCCTTTTTCGGCCATGCGCACTTCTGCCTGCGCATCGTTCTCGGTGGTCAGGATCGCGTTGGCGACCGGGATGCCGTAATCGAGGCCGATGCGGGTGATGCCCGCGCCCGATTCGTTCGACACCAGCTCGAAGTGGTAGGTTTCACCGCGGATGACGGCGCCCAGCGCGATCAGCGCGTCGAACTGTTCGGTCACGGCCATGCGCTGCAGCGCCAGCGGCACTTCGAGCGCACCCGGCACGGTCACGTGCAGGATGTCTTCATCGGCCACGCCCAGGCGCTTGAGCTCAGCCAGGCACGACGACAGCAGGCCATTGCCCACGGTCTCGTTGAAGCGGGCCTGCACGATACCGATGCGCAGGTCTTCGCCCTGCATATTGCTTTCAAAAGTTCCTACCGTCATGACTGACCTCTTGTATTAGTTGGATGGGATGATTCAGGCGTCGGGACGCGGCACGTAGCCGGTCACTTCCAGGTCGAACCCGGTCATCGACGGCATCTTGCGGGGATTGGCCAGCAGCTGCATCTTGCGCACGCCCAGCGCGCGCAGGATCTGGGCGCCGATGCCATAGGTGCGCAGATCCATCGACGCGGCGCGTGCGCCGGCGCGGTTGCCGCGGGCATCCTGCGGCGCCAGTTGCGCAAACAATTGCTCGGCCGTCTCGCCGCAGTTGAGCAGCACGATCACGCCGGCATCGCTGGCCTTGATCGTGCGCATCGCCGAGGCCATGTCCCACGAGTGGGTGGTGGCGCGGTTTTCCAGCAGGTCGAGGATCGACACCGGCTGGTGCACGCGCACGAGCGCTTCTTTGTCAGGCGACAGCTCGCCGTGCACGAGCGCCAGGTGGGCGGAGCCACTTGGCGCGTCGCGAAACGCCACCAGCTTGAACTCGCCCGCCTCGGTCGACAGCGCGCGTTCGGCAATGCGCTCGACCAGGCATTCGTTCTGGCTGCGATAGTGGATCAGGTCGGCAATGGTACCGATCTTGAGCTCGTGCTCTTTGGCGAATTCGATCAGGTCGGGCAGGCGCGCCATCGTGCCGTCTTCCTTGATGATCTCGCAGATCACCGAAGCGGGCGACAGGCCGGCCATCTGCGTCAGGTCGCAACCGGCTTCGGTATGGCCGGCGCGCATCAGGACGCCACCCTTCTGGGCGCGCAGCGGGAAGATGTGGCCCGGCTGGACCAGGTCGTCCGGCACGGTGCCCTTGTGGACCGCCACCTGGATGGTGCGCGCACGGTCGGCCGCCGAGATACCGGTGGTCACGCCTTCGGCCGCTTCGATCGATACGGTGAAATTGGTGCCGAACGAGGTGCCGTTCTTGGACGTCATCATCGGCAGGGCCAACTCGTCGCAGCGTTCTTCGGTCAGGGTCAGGCAGACCAGGCCACGGGCGTGGCGGATCATGAAATTGATCGCCTCCGGGGTGACGAAATCGGCTGCAAGCACGAGGTCGCCTTCGTTTTCGCGATCTTCTTCGTCGACCAGAATGACCATGCGGCCAGCGCGCAGTTCGGCGACGATTTCCTCAGTGCTGGAAATGGACATACAGATTCCTTGAAACAGGGGTTTTGCGTAATCCGCTATTTTAAAGGATTTACAGACGCCCAACGGCATTCCCGATGGCCAGAGCGCCAAATTGACAGCACGATGTGCCCTTGTCGTCAACCATGCGTTGCCAATAGACAACCACAGGTGACCGCGTGTCGGTTAATTGCTAAGCTAGTTCATTCGCGTGGCAAGCCCGCGGCACGACTGTCACCAACTGGATTATGATTAACACATTATTGCCGTCTTTACCCTTCCACCGCGGCAGTCTTTCCGACGGAGTTGCCATGCCGCTTGTTCATCCCGTTCGCTTTTCAGGCGCCACTGCCAGCGGCAGGCTTCACTGATGGCGACGATCCTGATTGTCGACGACCGGCCAAGCAACCGCAGTTATCTGAGCGCCCTGCTCGGCCTGAGCGGACATCGCATCCTCGAAGCCGAAAATGGTGTCTGCGCGCTGGCCATCACGCGCGCCGAACTGCCCGACCTCATCATCACCGACATCCTGATGCCGACGATGGACGGTTACGAGTTCGTCCAGCAACTGCGCGCCGAGCCGGCGCTGGAAAACACCCGCGTCATCTTCTTCTCGGCCGTGTACTCCGAGCGCGAAACGGTGGCGATGGCGGCCCGCTGCGGCGTGACAACGGTGCTGGGCAAGCCGGCCGACCCGCACCGGATTCTCGACGCCGTCGACGCTGAACTCGGCGTGGCAGGCGGCGCGCCGGCGCCCGGCCCCGCCGCCGAGCAAGAACACGAGCGCGACTTGCCGTTCGACCTGGGCGCGCGCCTCGGCGAACTCGAACGCATGTGCATGATGCTCGTCGGCGAACGCCGGGTCGAAGCACTGGCCGCGGCGTTCGTCGATGCCGTGCGCCGCGTGCTCGACGCCGATTGCGTTGCCCTGTGCCTGCTGGGCAGCCTGGAAAACAGCGTGCGCCACCTGGGCACGTATGGTGTCGACGCCGCGCTGCTGTTGCCATCGGCACTGGATGAACACGACTTGCCGGGCGTGCTGCTGCGCGCCCGGGCGCCACTGCGCCTCGACGGGGACGATACGCTGCTGGCGACGCTGCCCGCCGGTCACCCGCGGGTTTTGCACCTGCTCGGCCTGCAGGTCCACGACCTGCAGCATCCACTGGGCTGGCTGTATTGCACGCGCACCGACGGCGCTGCGCCTTTCACGGATGAAGAAGAGCGCTGGGCCACGGCGCTGGCCGCGCAGCTGGCGGTGGCCTACGAAAACCTGAACCTGTACGAAGTGGTCCAGCACCACGCGGCGCAGCTGCAGCTCGAGGCCATCGCCCGCGCCGACGCCGACGCCGCCCTGCGCGACAGCGAGCACCGGCTGGAACTGGCGCGCCAGGTGTTCGACAGCACCCAGGAAGCGATCCTGATGACCGACGCCGACGCCAAGATCGTCGCCGCCAATCCGGCCTTCGAGACGATCACCGGCTACGTCGAAGCCGATGTCATGGGGACCAACCCGCGCTTCATGCGCTCGGGCCGGCACGACGCCGCGTTCTACGCCAGCATGTGGAACTGTCTGGAAAAAGACGGCCAGTGGCGCGGCGAAATCTGGAACCGCCGCAAGAACGGCGAAATCTACCCGGCCAGCATGAGCATCAGCGCGGTGCGCGACGATGCCGGCAACCTGACGGCCTACGTGTCGGTCTCGACCGACCTGTCGGCGCTGAAAGCGGCCCACCACCAGCTTGATTTCCTGTCGAATCACGACGCGCTGACGCAATTGCCGAACCGCTCGCTGTTCAACGACCGCGTGGGCCAGGCCCTGGCCGCGGCGCGCCAGGATGCCAGCCAGGTTGCGCTGCTGCTGTTCAACGTTGACCGGCTCTCGCGCATCAACGACAGCCTGGGCCACTCTGCCGGCGACACCGTGCTGCGCGAAGTCGCGCGTCGCGTCAGCGCGCTGGCCGGCCCCACCGACACCGTGGCGCGCCTGTCGGGCGATGAATTCGTGCTCTTGATGACCGATTTCGACGACACCGACGACGTGATCTACTGCGCCCAGAAGCTGATCGACGCCGTCGCCGAGCCGCATGGCGTGGGCGGTCATGACCTGGTGGTGACGGGCAGCGTGGGCATCAGCATTTACCCGCGCGATGGCGATGCGCCGGGCGACCTGCTCAAGGCGGCCGATGCGGCGCTCACGCACGTCAAGGAATCGGGGCGCAATGGCTTCCGCTTCTTCAAGGGCGAGATGAATGCCGAGGCGCTGCGCTGGCTGGCGCTGGAAACGCGTCTGCGGCGCGCGATCGAGCGCGACGAACTGGCGCTGCACTACCAGCCGCAAGTGTCCCACCTGGACGGCACACTGGTCGGCATGGAAGCCCTGCTGCGCTGGAACAGCGGCGAGATCGGCAATGTCTCGCCGGGCGACTTCATCCCGCTGGCCGAAGACACGGGCCTGATCCATCCGATCGGCGAATGGGTGATTCGCCAGGCCTGCTTCCAGAACCAGGCCTGGCAGGATGCGGGCCTGGCGCCGGTGCGCGTGGCGGTCAATGTCTCGGCCCACCAGTTCAAGGCCGGCGCCGTCGTGTCGGTGGTGCGCAGCGCGCTGCGCGACAGCGGCCTGGCACCGCGCTGGCTCGAAGTCGAACTGACCGAAAGCGTGATGCTGGGCGACAGCAGCGCGGCCGAAGCCCAGATGGCCGAACTGCGCGCGCTGGGCGTCTCGCTCTCGCTGGACGACTTCGGCACCGGCTACTCGTCGCTGGGCTACCTGTCGCGCTTCCCGCTCGACAAACTCAAGATCGACCAGACCTTCGTGCGCAACATCACCAGCGAGCAGCGCAGCGCAGCGATTGCCCAGGCCACCATCGCGCTGGCCAAGGGCCTGTCGCTGGCCGTGGTGGCCGAAGGTGTCGAGACGATCGGCCAGCGCGATTTTCTCGGTTCACTCGGGTGCGATGTGATGCAGGGCTATCTGTATGGCCGCCCCGTCCCGGCCATCGACATGGCGCGGTTGCTGGCGCTCGGTAGTGTGATGCTGTAAGGGGCTGCGGCGTCGCTGCACGGTCCCTGCAGCGTTCGTTAGCGCAGCCTTAAGCCCAGCCGTGCATGGGCAAGCGCGCTGTAAAATGCACCGATCAAGTCACCGGGAACCCCAAATGAGCAACAAATTTGTACGCGGCGCCTGCCTGGCCGCGTTGGTGTGCGTGTCCTCGCTGGCGCACAGTGCGCGGCAGGCCAGCGCACCCGCGGCAGCCGTCTCGAAAATGGACGCGCTGCAGCTCGACGCCGTGATCCCGGTTGGCCCGCAGGTCAAGGTCGGCAAGCTGGCCAATGGCCTGACCTACTACATCCAGCGCAATGCGCGTCCCGAACGCAAGCTCGAACTGCGCCTGGTCGTCAAGGCCGGCTCGATCCTCGAAGACGACGACCAGCGCGGCCTGGCGCACTTCGTCGAGCACATGGCGTTCAATGGCTCCACCAACTTCCGCAAGCACGAGCTGGTGTCGTACCTGCAATCGATCGGCGTGGGCTTCGGCGCCGACCTGAATGCCTACACGTCGTTCGACGAAACCGTCTATATCCTGCCGATTCCGACCGACAAGCCGCAGAACGTCACCCGCGCCTTCCAGGTGCTGGAAGACTGGGCCCATGGCGTGAGCTTCGATAGCGACGCCATCGACAAGGAGCGCGGTATCGTCCTCGAAGAAGCGCGCCTGGGCAAAGGCGCGGCCGACCGCATGGGCAAGCAGATCTATCCGCGCCTGTTCAACGGCTCGCGTTACGCCGAGCGCCTGCCCATCGGCCGTGAAGACGTGCTGCGCAATTTCAGGCCCGAGACCCTCAAGCGCTTCTACAAGGACTGGTACCGGCCCGACCTGATGGCGGTCGTCGTGGTCGGCGACATCGATCCGGTGCAGGCCGAGAAGCTCGTCAAGCAGCACTTCACGCGCCTGAAGAATCCGGCCACGCCGCGCCCGCGCGACTACGCCGCAATTCCCGCGCGCGCCGACACCGAGGCACTGGTCGTGACGGATCCGGAAGCCGATGGCAATGCGGTGCTGATCCGCTATCCGGTGCAGCCGGTGCGCGACCTGGGCACCGTGCGCGCCTACCGCGAAGAGCTGGTACAGGGCCTGTTCGCGTCGATGCTCAGCGCGCGTCTGGCCGAGATCTCGCAACTGCCCGATGCGCCGTGGCTGGGCGCCAGCAGCTCGCTGGGCAAGCTGACCCCGCGCTACCGCGCCTACAACGCGTCGGCCGCCATCGGCCCGCGCGGTGCGCAGCCCGCCATTGCGGCGCTGGTCCAGGAAAACGAACGCGCGCGCCAGCACGGCTTTGGCGTACAGGAACTCGAACGTGCCAAGAAAAACCTGATGCGCACCTATGAGCAGGCCTGGAACGAGCGCGCCAAGAGCGATTCGGGCACCTACGCCGCCGAATACATCCGCAACTTCCTGCAGGACGAAGCCATCCCCGGCATCGAGACCGAATACCGCTACGTGCAGAACCTGGTGCCCGGCATCACGCAGGCCGAGATGAACGCCTATGCGCGCAGCACGATCCCGCAAGACTCGGGCAAGCTGGTGCTGTACACAGGCGTGGCCAAGCCCGATACGCCCACCGGCCCGCAGCTGCTGGCCGCGGTGAGCGAGGCGGCGCGCCTGCCGGTCGGGCCGTACGATGAAAAACTGCTGGCGGCGCGCCTGATGGAACGCCCGGCGCAAGCCGGCACGATCACGCACGAAGAGCATGACAAGGCGCTGGGCCTGACGCGCCTGACCCTGTCGAACGGCGTGAAGGTGATCCTGAAGCCCACCGACTTCCTGAATGACCAGGTGGTGCTGAGCGCGGCGCGCCCCGGCGGGCAAAGCCTGTTTCCCGACCAGGACATCCTCAACGCGCGCTTTTCCAACGCGATCGTGGCCAGCATGGGCGTGAAGGATTTCACGCCGCTGGACATGCGCAAGATCCTGGCCGGCAAGGCGGCCGGCGTGACCGTGGGCCTGGGCAGCTACACCGATGTGATCGCGGGCGCCTCGGGCGCCACCGACATCGAAACGATGCTGCAGCTGTTGTGGCTGAAGTTCGCGGGCGTGCGCCGCGACGAAGACCTGTTCCACGCGTATATCGACAAGCAGGCCGAGATTGCGCGCAACGCCAGCGGCCAGCCGGGGCGGCGCTTCGGCGACGCCGTGGTGTCGGCGCTGTTCGCCGACCACCCGCGCGCGCCACGCTCGCTCGACGCCGGCGAATATGCCAAGATCGACCTTGATCGCAGCATCGCCATCTTCCGCCAGCGTTTCTCGAGCGCGAAGGACATGACGTTCATCCTGGTGGGCAGCTTCGACGAAAAAGCGATCCGTCCCCTCTTGACGAGTTATCTGGGCACCCTGCCCACGCCTGCGCTGCCAGTGGCGTACCGCGACGTGGGCCTGCGCCCGGTGACGGGCGTGGTCAAGCGCGAAGTACGCAGCGGCACCGAGCCCAAGAGCAGTATCTCGATCAACTTCACGGGCCCGGCCGTATTCTCGGAGGCCGAGCAGTTGCGCCTGTCGGCGCTGATCGAAGTGACCAATCTGCGCATCATCGAGGTGCTGCGCGAGAAGATGGCGATGATCTACGGCGGCGGCGCCAGTGGCGCGCTCAGCAAGATCCCGTACGGGAACTACTCGATCGGCATCAACCTGCCGACCGGGCCGGAAAATGTCGACAAGGTGGTGGCCGCGACGTTTGCCGAAATCAAGCGCCTGCAAGAGAACGGGCCGGACGCCGCCGAGCTGGAAAAAGTGAAATCCGGCTGGATCCAGAACCACCGCCGCTCGCTGCGCGAGAACGGTTACTGGGTGGCGAACCTGCAATCGAGCCTGACCGAAGGCACCGATCCGGCGTCGATCCTGAAGGTCGAGCAGCAGGTAGGCGCGCTGACGGCGCAGGACGTGCAGGCGGCGGCGCGGCGTTACTTCGATACGAAGAACTATGTGCAGGTGGTGCTCAATCCCGAGCTGGCAACCAAAGCCGCGAACGTGGCAAAGGCGCCGGCCACGGGCAAGCAGGACGTACCGGCTACGCCCGGCACCTGACGCCCGCCCTAGCAGCCGCGTGGCGGCAGGCTTCGTCTATACTGTGCGTGCCCGCTGCCGTCGCAGCGGGCACCAGCCCACGTACAGATCAACGCCGGCGCCAGGCACCATCGGCGCTCTACTGGTAAGAGACCATGAGCATTTCCGATAACCCGGTTCACCTGGCCGGTGCGCCCCTCACCCAGGCTTGCCATGCCTGCGCCTTTTTTCATACGGACGAAGAAAAGTACCGTGTGCTGCTGCCGTTCATCCTGGAAGGCGTCGAACGCGGCGACCTGGCCGTTCACATCGTCAACCCGGCGCAGCGCGCCGCGCACCTGACGCGGCTGGCGCAAGCAGGCATGGATACTGACGCGGCCCAGGCGCATGGCCAGCTTGCCGTGCGCACCTGGGACGAGACCTATCTGCAGGGCGGCAAGTTCGACCAGCAGCGCATGATCGCCACGCTGCTGGCGCTGATCGCGCCGGCTGATGCGCCACCCGGAACCGTCTCGCGCAATATCGCCGACATGGCCTGGTCGCCCGGTGCGCGTCCCGACGCCCACGACATCGTCGAATACGAGGCGCGCCTGAACCAGGTACTCCCTGAGCACCACAACCCGATCGTCTGCACCTACGACCTGACGCATTTCAGCGCCGATGTCGTGATCGACATCCTGCGCACCCACCCGATGGTGATCATCGGCGGCATCCTGCAGGAAAATCCTTTCTTCGTGCCGCCGGCCGAGATGCTCGAGGAGCTCGAAGCGCGTCGCCTGGCAGGCGCCACGCCGGCCAGCGCTGCGCGATAGGCAGGCACACCGGCATGCATTCACCCGACAAGTACCGCGCCGAGATCGACCGCCTGCGCAAGACCACGCGCGACCTGGTGGCCATGACCACCCTGCCAGCCGTCTGGGGCGACCTGCCGCCGGAAGGTGTCATCGACAGCCTGGCCAGCGTCCTGCTCAACACCCTGGACCTGGATCTGGTCGGTATCCACCTGCCGGGCAAGGGCGAGACCGATCCGCTGGAAGTCATCCGCCTCCGGCGCGGCGAGACTGGCGGCATGCTGTCCGCCGCGCGCGCGGCGCTCGATGCCGCCATGCAGTCGGGCGCCGTAGATGGCATGCGGCCGGCAACCCTGCAAGCCGGCGACGCGCCACTGCAATTGGGCACCGCCCGCTTCGGCATCGGCAGCGATCCCGGCGTGGTGGTCATCGGCGCGCGGCGCGCCGGTTTTCCATCCGAGCACGAGCGCCTGCTGCTGGGTGTGGCAGCCAACCAGGCCGCCGCCATCCTGCAGCGTCGCCTGGCCGAACGCGCGCTGGCGCGCAGCGAATCGCGCTTTCAGGACCTGGCCGACGCCGCACCGGCCATGCTATGGGTCACCGAGCCCGATGGCAAGCTCTCGTTCCTGTCACGCGCCTGGCACGAATTCACGGCCCAGGACAAGGGAACGAGCCTGGCGTTCGGCTGGACGGCAGCCGTGCATCCCGATGAGCGCGACGCGGCGCTGCACGCGGTCGTCGATGCCAATGCACGCCGCGCGCCATTCAGCATGGAGCACCGGCTGCGGCATGCCGTTGACGGGTACCGCTGGGTGATCGCAACCGGACAGCCGCGCTTTGCGGAGAACGGCGACTTCCTGGGTTTTGTCGGCAATGTGCTCGACATCAGCGACCGCAAGCGAACCGAACAGGCGCTGCACGAGACACGCGATACGCTTGTGGCGATGTTCGACGCCCTGCCGGTGGGCGTGGCCGTGGCCGGCCAGGACGGCAAGCTGTTACTGTCGAACCAGGCAATGCACCGCTATCTGCCCACCGGCGTGCTGCCGTCGCTGGACGAGGAGCGCTACACGCGCTGGACCGCGTTCCATGACGACGGCCGGCTCGTCGAGCGGCGTGATTTTGCCGGCGCACGCGCGGCGCGCGGCGAGCGCGTCGTACCAGGCATCGAAGCGCGCTACCTGGGCGACGATGGCGTCGAGATCTGGACGCAGGTGGCCGCCGTGCCACTCAAGGGACGCGACGATGTCATGCGCGGCCATGTGGCGATCGTCACCGACATCGATGCCTTCAAACGCACCGAAGCGGCGCTGCGCCTGGCTGAGTCGCGCCAGCGCGAGCTGTTCGACGAAGTGGCCCGGTCCAACCGCAACCTGAGCGAATTCCTGGCCGTGCTGGCGCATGAACTGCGCAATCCGCTGGCACCGCTGATGACCGGCCTGGAATTAATGCGCGTCGGGCCCCGCGATCCCGCCATGGTGGCCAATGTGCGCGACATGATGGAGCGCCAGGTCCGGCAACTGGCGCACCTGATCGACGACCTGCTCGATATCGCGCGCGTCACCAATGGCAAGGTGGAGATCAGGAAAGCCCGCGTCGACCTCAACGCCATCGCGAGCAATGCGGTCGAAACCAGCCTGCCGCTGATCGACAAGCACCGGCATGCATTCGATCTGCAGCTGCACGATTCACCGCTGCCGGTACAGGCCGACGCCACCCGCATCGCGCAGGTGATCGGCAACCTGCTGACCAATGCGGCCAAGTACACGCCGCCGGGCGGCGCGATGTCGCTGCGCCTGACGCAGGACGGTGCTGACGCTGTCGTTGCCGTCACTGACAACGGTGTCGGCATTCCCGCAAGCGCGCTGGAATCGGTCTTCGAGATGTTCAGCCAGGTGGGCAGCAACCGGCAGCACGCGCAGGGCGGCCTGGGCATCGGGCTGTCGCTGGTACGCCAGTTGGTCAACTTGCACGGCGGCACGGTCAGCGCGCACAGTGATGGCATCGGCAAGGGCAGCACGTTCGTGGTCAGGCTCGCGCTCGATCAGGCGACAGTGGGGCCGGCGCCGGCCAACGCGCTAGCCGCACAGAGCACGTCGATTGGGCCGCTGCGCATTCTCGTCACTGACGACAATGTCGATGCGGCGGTGACGCTGTCGATGCTGCTCGAGATGGAGGGCCACGACGTTACGGTCGCCCATGACGGCCAGAAGGCGCTGCAGGTGGCCGCGCAATACCTGCCGGACGTGGTGTTTCTTGATATCGGCCTGCCGGACATGTCGGGCCACGACGTGGCGCGCGCCTTGCGGCAGATCGCCGGGCTTGAACGCTGCACCATTGTCGCCGTCTCCGGCTGGGGCGCGCAGGACGACCTGGCGCGCTCGCGCGCCGCCGGCTTCGATGCGCACTTCACCAAGCCGGTGGACTCGAGCCGGGTGCTCGATTACCTGGCGGTGGTCGCTGCCAGCATGCGCTCGACGTAACGCGCGATCAGGTCGATCTCGAGATTGACGCGCGAACCGGCGGCGAGGTGCCGCAGCGTGGTGACCTCGATCGTGTGCGGAATCAGGTTGATCGAGAAGCGGCAGACTTTCTGGCCGCCCTCTTCCAGGTCGTGCACCCGGTTGACGGTCAGCGACACGCCGTTGACGACGATCGACCCTTTATAGGCCAGGAATTTGCCCAGCTCGTGCGGCGCATCGATGATCAGTTCGCGCGACTCGCCGACCGGCTCGAAGCTGTGCACGACGCCCAGGCCGTCGACGTGGCCCGACACCAGGTGCCCGCCCAGGCGCTCGGCCAGCGTCAGGGCTTTCTCGAGGTTGACTTCACCGGGCGCGTCCAGGCCCACGGTCTTGTTCAGGCTTTCGCGCGAGACGTCGACCGTGAACCCGGCGGCGTTCTTTTCGGTGACGGTCATGCAGGCACCGTTGATGGCGATCGAGTCGCCCAGGCCGACATCGGCCAGCGACAGCGGGCCGGCATCGATGGCGAGACGCACGCCGGCGTCCAGGCCGCCGGCCAGCGGCGCGACGGAAGTGATGGTGCCGACAGCGGCGACGATTCCAGTAAACATACGACGTTATTCCTTGTTGGGGGTAGCAGAGGATGGGGCAGCAGCTTCGGCGAAGCGGGCCAGGATGCGCAGATCGTCGCCCACGCGCGTGACGTCGTGGAAGCGCAACTGGCGCCGCCCGGTCAGTTGCGTGAGCGGCGGCAGGTCGAACATGCCCTGCCCCGGGCCGATCAGGCTTGGCGCGAGGTAGACCAGCAATTCGTCGACGCAGCCTTCGCGCACCAGCGAGGCATTGAGCTTGCTGCCTGCTTCGACGTGGACTTCGTTGACTTCGCGCCGGCCCAGTTCGCGCATCAGCGCCGGCAGGTCGACCTTGCCGTGGGCGTTCGGCAGGTACAGCACTTCGTGGCCGGCGGCGCGCAGGGCAGCGGCTTTCTGGTCGTCCGGCCCCTCGGCCGCGGCGACGAGCCAACACGGTTCGCCCTGCAGGATGTGCGCATCCAGGGCGATCTCGAGCCGGCTGTCGACGATCACGCGGCGCGGCTGCATCGGCGTGGCCAGGCCGCGCACGGTGAGCTGCGGGTTGTCGGCCTTGACGGTGCCGATGCCGGTGACGATCGCGCTGGCGCGGGCGCGCCAGGCATGGCCGTCGGCGCGCGCATCGGGCCCGGTGATCCACTGGCTTTCGCCGCCGGCCAGGGCCGTGGCGCCATCCAGGCTGGCGGCCACTTTCAGGCGCACCCACGGCAGGCCGCGCACCATGCGCGAGAAAAAGCCGATGTTCAGTTCCTGCGCTTCGCGCGCCATGATCCCGGAACGCACCGCGATGCCGGCCGCTTCCAGCTGCGCCAGGCCGCGGCCGGCGACAAGCGGATTGGGATCGACCATCGCCGCGACCACGCGCCCCAGGCCGGCAGCGATCAGCGCGTCCGAACAGGGCGGCGTGCGGCCGTGGTGGCTGCACGGTTCGAGCGTGACGTAGGCGGTGGCGCCACGCACATCGTTGCCACGCGCAGCGGCGTCGCGCAGCGCCTGGATTTCGGCGTGCGCCTGGCCGGCCGGTTGCGTGTGACCGGCGCCGATGACGACGTCGTCCTTGACGATCACGCAGCCGATGCGCGGATTGGGCGCCGTGATGAACATGCCACGCGCCGCCCAGGCCAGCGCCGCGGCCATGCCTTTGGTGTCGTTGAGAATGGGTTGGCTGTCGTGCGTCACGTGGTCTTTCATCGGCGCGCATCGTGCAATGCGCTTGTTTTCAGGCTTGTTTTCAGGCTAATTTCAGGGCGGCGCGGCGACGCCATCGCAGCCCGCCTCACGCGCCGGGTTGCACAGGCGCGGGCGGCCAAGCAGATTGATTTTAATACGGCGTACCCCGCCGCCGTGGAACAGCGACAGCGTGCCTGGCCGCGCCGCAGCGCTGCTCGTCGTGCTGCAACTGCGTCCCGCGCCATTGTAGGCGATGTATTGCGGGGCTGCAGGGCTGGCAAAGGAATAGCTCACCTGCACGCCCTGCGGCAGCGTCGCGCGCACGGCCAGGATATCGTCGCCCGCCCCCGCCTGGCGATTGTTGTCGCGATCGACGTACACGGTCCAGCCACGCGACCAGTCGACGCCGGCTGCGTCGTTCGCTGTGAGGATCACGGATTCGTTACGGGCGATCGCCATCGATCGGGTGAGCTGGACCGCACTGTAGAGGTCGCCTGCGGCCACGCGCAGCGCCTGGCCCTGCACGATCCGGTGCAGGCCGGGCGCCGCCAGCGACGACGTGATCGCCACCATGCCCAGCACAACGGCCAGCTCAGCCATTGACAGGCCGCTGCATTGGCGGCGCAGGATGACGCGGGCCAGCGTGGTCTCAAAGTCCGTTGTCATGGCCAGCAGCGTGTGGATGGGATGCCCGGACTACTCGAACTGCTCGCACCCTGCGCGCCGGTGCTGGCCAGTGTCAGCGTGCCGCATTCCGGGTCGGCAAACGCAGCATTGACATTGGGCGTGCCGGGCCGCGCGCGCAGCACGATGCAGGCGGCAATTGACTGCTCCGGACAGGCCTCGCCGTCGAGCTCATAGGCGCTGGTGGCGGCGCTGTTGCCGAGCCAGGTGCGAAACTGGCCAGTATCAGGGGTGCTGGTGGCCATCGAGAACGCGATATAGCTGTGATGCTGGGCGCGGTATTGCTCCTGGCGCTGCATCAGGTCGAGCAGCGCCAGCTGGGCTTCGACCCGGCGCGCCTTGACGATCTGGCGCGCATACGAGGGATAGGCCACCGATGTCAGGATGCCGACGATCGCCAGCACCATCAGCAGTTCGATCAGCGTGAAACCGTTGCGGCGCCGTGTCATGAACTTGCTCCTGTCTGCGCCTGTTTGCGCCCGGCTGCCCGGCTGCGTCATTCGGATGCGGCGCCAACCATCGCGGACCAGTTGCCGATCTCGCGCCAGCCAACGCGCCGGCCATGCGCGCCGCCGGGTGGCATGCGGTAATAGGCCTGCACGGCAGCCCCGGCGCCCGGCATGCTGCCGGCGCCGCGCGCGGCGATGCGGTAGAGCTGGCCGCCGGCGGACGCCGGCATCAGCTCGATCAGGTAGCGTGGTGGGTCGAGCGGCAAGCCGCCTTCGCCTGTCGGCAGCGTGGCGCCGGTGAACGTGCCGAACGCGATGGCCGGGCCGTCGTCAAGCGCCAGCCGGGCAAGCTGGCGATCGGGGTCGGCGTCGTGTGCGCACAAGCCGTTGTACGGCCGGGCGCCCAGGCAGCCGTCAACGAAGGCGGCCGCACTGCCGCCGAGGATCGCATTGGCGCGCGCCGAGCCTGGCGCCGCGCCACCGTCGATATCGTGTTCGGCATCGATCAAGGCGGCTTGGGCCATGTGCAGGGCCAGCGCGCGATCGCGTTCGTACGCAGCGGCGCGGGTGCTTTGCAGTGCGCCGCGCGCCGAGGCGATGCCCGTCATGAGCACGGCCAGCATCAGCACGAGCGCGGTAATGAGCGCGATGCCAGCCTGGCGCCGTGGCAGGGAGAAAAGTTGATAGCGCATGCGCAGCTCAACGCGCCGCGACCGGCGGCGCAGAAGGTGGCACGCCGGGCACCGCGACTGGTACCGCGATCGGTACCGCGATTGGTACCGCAATCACCGCGCCATACACCTTGCGCATGCGCGCATCGCCGCCGTGATCGAGGTCGGCTGCCGCCAGCCGGACACCCGGATCGGCCGCAGCCAGCGCCCCGTCGTATCCCGGACCGAACAGCCAATGCACGAGGCCTGCACCCACACCCGGCGCCTGGCGCGGCCCATGCAGCAGCAAGCCGACCCGCACGCTCGCGACGTGCTTCCAATGGCTGCGCGTGCGCAGATCGGCGTCACGCTCGCCGGCAGTCGAGCCGGCCAGCACCAGCGCCGCGTCGAGCGCCTGGATCGCACCCGCATTCACATACCGGTTGGGCGCGCCATCGCCATCGGTATCGAGTCCGTACAGCACCTGGAAGCTGTCGACGTGGCCTGCCACGGCATCGGACGACCAGCTGCCGGCGCCGCGGTATTTGCAGCGCAGTTCCGCGGCGCCCTGCGCATTGCGCGCGACATAAAAGATGCTCCACCCTTCCTGATCGCGGTGCACGGGAAACCCGGCGCAATCGAGCGTGCCGCCATCGCCGTCCGGCGGCGCGCCGGTGCCGGTAAAGCGCAGCGCCAGCACATCGCTGCCGTTGACCGCCGCCGGGAGCGGCGCATCGATGCCGGCGCCGGCGTGCGTCAGCGAGGACGCATCCAGTCCGGCGATGGCAGCAGGTAGCGCGGGATCGATCACCGGATGCGCGGCCCAGTCGACGTGACCCGCCAGGTGCACGGCGCGCGCCAGCGCATCCAGCGCGTAACGGCCGGCGTCATCCATCTCGGCCGCTTCGAGCAGCGCCGCGTGCGCACGCGTTGCGCCGATCAGCAGCGAACCTGCCGCCAGCAGCACGGCCAGGCCGAGCGCCATCGCGACCATGAATTCGGCGATGGTAAAGCCGCCCTGACGCACACACCGGTGACGATGGATACTCATCGCGCCACCATCAGCACGAACGCCGGCAGGTCATCGTTGCCGTGCCAGCCGATCTTGATGGCCACCGCAGCATGCGCCCCGCCGCTGCACGCCCATCGATAGCGACGCTTGCCGGCGTCCCACGGCGCCGCATCGCGGCACACGGCAATGCGCCCGCCGGGAAAGCGCCGGTGCACGAGCAGGCGCGTTTCATCGAGGTCGAAGGCCGCCAGCGCCAGCGGATCGCATGCGGCAGTACCGAAGCATGGGGCGGCGGCGACAGGCGGGCCGTCGGCGACGGCGTCATAGTCGAGCGAAAGATAGGGATTGCCCGCATCGGGCAGGCTGGCCAGCGGCAGGTTGGCGCCGATGCGCGCCGCCAGCGAACTTGCCAGCTGGCCCGCTTCGGCCATCAGGGCCGCCTGCTGGCGCGTGCGCTCGGCGGCCAACTGGGCCGCCCCGGCGCCGACGATGCCGATGGCGAGCACAAACAACGCCACCAGCACTTCGATGAGCGTAAAACCGTGGTGTGAATGGTTGCGCATGCAAGCCTCCCAATAACGAGCTACGACGTTATCAGGCCCGCTTTGCACGCCCGTGCGTCGGCGCAAGCGCAGGCCGCGCCGATCGGGGAACCTTGGGAACGGATTAGTTGTCGAGCTTGCGCTGGTGCCCGACTTCGGCCAACGCTGCCTGGAACGAATCCAGGTCTTCGAAATTCTTGTAGACCGATGCGAAGCGGATGTACGCGATCTTGTCGAGGCCCTTGAGCTCTTGCATCACGAGCTCGCCCACATGGCCGGTGTCGACTTCGCGCAGGCCGCTGGTGAGCAGCTTTTCTTCGATGGAGGCAACGGCCTTGTCGATGGCTTCGGCCGCCACGGGCCGCTTGCGCAGCGCCAGCATCAGGCTGCCGCGCAGCTTCGACGAGGCAAACTCGGTGCGGCTGCCGTTCTTCTTGACGATGATCGGCATCGACAATTCGATGCGCTCATAAGTGGTGAAGCGCTTGTCGCACTTGCCGCAGCGGCGCCGGCGCCGGATGGCGTCCCCTTCCTCGGATACGCGGGTATCAAGGACTTGTGTTTCTTCATGCTGGCAAAAGGGACATTTCATGGCGCCGGGGCTGCAATACTACGTGGAGACTACCGGACCAGCGAACCGGCCCGGATAGACAGAGTCAGCCAGATCAGGCGGCGTAGACCGGGTACTTGCTGGTCAGTTTCTTGACTTCGCCCTTGACGCGCTCGATGGTCGCGGCATCGTGCGGGTTGTCCAGCACGTCGGCGATCAGGTTGCCCACGGTGACGGCGTCTTCTTCAACAAAGCCACGCGTCGTGAAGGCCGGGCTGCCCAGGCGGATGCCCGAGGTGACGAACGGCTTTTGCGGGTCGTTCGGGATGCCGTTCTTGTTGCAGGTCATGTGCGCCTGGCCCAGGATCGCCTCGGCTTCCTTGCCGGTCAGGTTCTTGGCGCGCAGGTCGACCAGCATCACGTGCGATTCGGTGCGACCCGACACGATGCGCAGGCCACGCGCGGTCAGCGTGTCGGCCAGTGCCTTGGCGTTCTTGACGACCTGCTGCTGGTAGGTCTTGAACTCAGGCGTCAGGGCTTCCTTGAACGCGACGGCCTTGCCGGCGATCACGTGCATCAGCGGGCCGCCCTGGATACCAGGGAAGATGGCCGAGTTGATGATTTTCTCGTGCTCGGCCTTCATCAGGATGATGCCGCCGCGCGGGCCGCGCAGCGACTTGTGCGTGGTCGAGGTGACGAAGTCGGCGAACGGCACCGGGTTCGGGTACTCGCCTGCAGCGATCAGGCCGGCGTAGTGGGCCATGTCGACCATGAAGTAGGCGCCGACTGCCTTGGCGACCTTGGCGATGCGCTCGAAGTCGATCTTCAGCGAGAACGCCGACGCGCCGGCGATGATCATCTTCGGCTTGTGCTCGTGCGCCTGGCGCTCGAGGGCTTCGTAGTCGATGTCTTCGTCAGCGGTCAGGCCGTACGAGACGACGTTGAACCACTTGCCCGACATGTTCAGCGGCATGCCGTGGGTCAGGTGGCCGCCTTCGGCCAGCGACATGCCCATGATCGTGTCGCCTGGTTTCAACACGGCGAAGAACACGCCCTGGTTCGCCTGCGAGCCCGAGTTCGGCTGCACGTTGGCGGCTTCCGCGCCAAACAATTGCTTCAGGCGGTCGATCGCCAGTTGCTCGACGACGTCGACGTATTCGCAGCCGCCGTAGTAGCGCTTGCCCGGATAGCCTTCGGCATACTTGTTGGTCAGTTGCGAGCCCTGCGCTTCCATGACGGCTGGCGAGGTGTAGTTTTCGGACGCGATCAGCTCGATGTGGTCTTGCTGACGGACGTTTTCCTTCTGAATGGCATTCCACAGATCCGGATCGACATTGGCCAGCGTATGGTCTTTAGCAAACATGTAAAACTCCAATCGATAGTATTCCAGGCAACGAGCGGCGCTGTGTGCGGGTGCGGGAGCCAAAGGGCGCGGGCAGCCGCGATCGAACGCGTACCGGTTGATGGCTGCCCAGGCGAACGGCGTATGGCGTCTCACGTTCCCCGGTGGGTACCCACCTTTGCCGCGCCGCGCACCAATCGGTGGCGCTTGTGCGGTGTTTCGCCAGTTACGTGAGACGTAAAGTCCGCAAATTGTACTGAACTCCCCATTGAAGGGCAAGGAAAGCGCCGTCCTGGTGACCCGCCGGGGCGTAATCGACCGCCCGCCACGGCGTCCTGATCATTTCGGCTACAATTTTGCAACCCTGCATCTGCCTGCGCACTGCTCCCTCACTGCCCTTTTCAAGGATTCATCATGATCGTCCTCATCACCGGCGCATCGGCCGGCTTCGGCGCCGAAATGGCGCGCACCTTCGTTTCGCACGGCCACCGCGTGATCCTGGCAGCCCGCCGCACCGACCGCATTGCCGAGCTGGCGACCGAACTGGGCGACGCCGCCCTGCCGGTAACGCTCGACGTCACCAGCCGCGCATCGATCGAAGCGGCGCTGGCCGGTTTGCCAGCCGACTGGAAAGGGATCGATGTGCTGATCAACAATGCCGGCCTGGCCCTGAATACGGTGCCGGCGCACGAAGTGCCACTGGAAGACTGGGAAACCATGATCGCCACCAATTGCCAAGGCCTGGTGACGATGACCCGCCTCGTGCTGCCCGACATGGTCGCGCGCGGCAGCGGACTGGTGATCAATATCGGCTCGACCGCCGGCCACTACCCTTACCCGGGCGGCAATGTGTACGGCGCCACCAAGGCCTTCGTGGAGCAGTTCACGCTCAATCTGCGCGCCGACCTCGTCGGCACCGGCGTGCGTGCCACCAATCTGGCACCGGGCCTGTCCGGCGGTACGGAATTTTCCAACGTACGCTTCAAGGGCGACGATTCGGCCGCAGCCAGGGTCTACGAAGGCACGACGCCACTGAGTGCAAAGGATATTGCCGACACCGCGTACTGGATTGCGACGCTGCCGCCGCACGTCAATGTCAACAGCATCGAGCTGATGCCGACCTGCCAGGGCTTCTCGCCTTTCACGATCAAGCGCGCCTGACCGCTCGCCTACCGCGCAGGCACGTGCACGGGCAAGCTGGATGGCCACCGATAGCATGCCCGCCATTTGTGAGAAAATGTTACAGTGATTGGTCTTTTTGCCAAGTTTCAAGTCTACTACCGCGCAAAAGCACAATTTTGTGCGAGGGGTACGTAAGTAATTTCCACGCTCGACGACCGGAAACGGTGATATCGGGAAGGAAACTCGCGTAGAATGTTTCTCATGTTCATGTATCGGCAGTAACAATGTCTTCAGTATTTAACTGGCCAGTCAGGGTGTATTACGAAGATACCGACGCTGGCGGCATTGTTTTCTATGCCAACTACCTGAAATTTTTTGAACGCGCCCGCACCGAATGGCTCCGGTCACTCGGCGTACAGCAACAAGCCCTGCTCGATGCGGACAACAGCGCATTCGTCGTCAAGAACGTGACGCTCGACTACCACGCTGCGGCGCGCCTCGACGACCAGTTGACGATACAAACCAGTGTTGCCAGGCTGGGCCGCGCATCGGTCCAGTTCCTGCAGCAGGCCTGGTGCGGTGAAACCCTGCTCAATACGGCGAGCGTGACCGTGTGTTGTGTCGATATTGCCACAATGCGCCCGCGCCCCTTGCCCGACCACGTGGCTGCTAAAATGCGTGCCGCCTGAATACATACCTAAATAAATAGCCCATGACCGTCACCCCAGACCTTTCATTCGTCGCCCTGATCGGCAATGCCCACGTGCTGGTGCAATTGATTATGGCCTTGCTGTTACTGCTGTCGATCGTGAGCTGGACCTACATCTTCCGCAAGGTATTCGCGATCCGCGCCGCCCGTGCGCAGACCGAGCAGTTCGAGCGCAGTTTCTGGGCCGGCGGCAACCTGCACACGCTGCACCAGAGCGCCAGCAGCCAGCGCGACCAGAGCGGCGCCCTGGCCCGCATCTTCGAGTCCGGCATGGGTGAATTCATCAAGGGCAAGCAAGCCTCGCGTGAAACGCTCGACATGAACTCGGTGCTCGACGGCGCCCGCCGCGCCATGCGCGCATCGTTCCAGCGCGAACTCGATGCACTGGAATCGCACCTGAACTTCCTGGCGTCGGTCGGCTCGGTCTCGCCGTACATTGGCCTGCTGGGTACCGTCTGGGGCATCATGAACGCGTTCCGCGGTCTGGCCAGCGTCGAGCAAGCCACGCTGGCGATCGTCGCGCCAGGCATTGCCGAAGCACTGATCGCCACCGCAATCGGCCTGTTTGCCGCCATCCCGGCCGTGGTGGCGTACAACCGCTTCACGCACGATATCGACCGCCTGGCCAACCGCTTCGAGAGCTTCGTCGAAGAATTCTCGAACATTCTCCAGCGCCAGTCGCGCTGATAGAAGGAGCCTGACCATGGCCTTTTCCAGCAGCATGCGCGGTGGACGTCGCCGCAAATTCAAATCCGAGATCAACGTCGTGCCTTACATCGACGTGATGCTGGTGCTGCTCATTATTTTCATGGCAGTGCCGGCCAACCAGGCGCCGAGCGTGGTCAACCTGCCGCGCGCCGAGAAATCGGCGCTGCCGCCGGACACGTATATCCAGGTGTCGATCGAGCCCGAAAATCGCCTGTCGATCGGCGTACAGGGCAAGGGCCGCGTGGCCCAGGAAGACGTGGCCGACCGCTCCGCCCTGCTGCAGCGCCTGCGCGCGCTGCACGAAGAACACCCCGATTATCCGGTGCTGATCGCGGGCGACCGCGAGAGCAAGTACGACGACGTCATCCAACTGATCTCGGAAGCCAAGAAGATGGGTATCAACCGGGTTGGCCTGGCCACCCAGTGATGTCGATGCATTGATGCCTAGAATATGCCCGAAATAAAGCCAGACAACGCCGGCGTGCCGTACCACGTGCCGCCCGAACCGAGCCGCCTGCCATCGTTCCTGCTGGCAGTGGCCGTGCACGCCGCGTTGCTGGCGTTTCTGTGGATCGGCGTGAGCTGGACGGCCAAGACGCCGATCACCGTCGAGGCTGAGGTTTGGGACATGTCGGTGCAGACTGCCGCCGCGCCCGAGCTGCCGCCCGAGCCTGCGCCGGAGTTGGAGCCAACCCCGGAGCCAGCGCCCGAGCCGACGCCGGAACCCGTGCGCACCCCGCCACCGCCGCCACCGCCACCGGTGGTCGAGGAGCCGGCACCGAAGCCGGCGCCGGATATCGCCCTGCAGCGCGAAAAGGAACGCAAGGCCGAGGAAGCGAAAAAGAAAGCGCTGGCCGAGAAGCGTGACGCGGAAAAACGCGAGCGCGAAGAAAAGCTCGCCGAGCAAAAGAAGAAGGACGAGGCCGAGCGCAAGCAGAAAGAGAAAGAAAAAGAGCTGCTCGCGAAGAAAGAAGCGGACGAGAAAAAGAAACAAGCCGAGAAAGAAGCCGACAAAAAAGCGGCAACGCTGGCTGCGGCTGAAAAGAAAAAAGAAGCGGACGAGAAAAAGAAAGCCGATCAGCTGGCGGCGGCTGCCGACAAGAAGAAAGCGGATGCGGCCAAAGCCAAGGCGGCCGCTGCCGAAGACGCCAAGCTCGCGAAGCTGCGCGCCGATGAACTCAAGCGCATGGCCGGCGCCATGGGCAGCGGCGGCAGTGCGGCGAAATCGACGGGCCCGAAATCGGACGGTGGTTATATCGCCGCGATCACGGCAGCCATCAAGAGCAGCACGGCTTATCCAGGTAACACCGATGTATCGGGAAATCCACGCGCCACATTCCGCGTCGACCAGTTGCCGACTGGTGAAATCATGTCGGTCAGGTTGGTGAAAAGCAGCGGTGTGCCGGAATTTGACAGGGCAGTGGAAAATGGTATCAAGAAGGCATCGCCACTGCCCAAAAAGAAGGACGGGACTGTGGAACGTACGCTTGACGTGAATTTCTCGATGCGCGATTACGATTGATTCGGTTCGAACCAGTTTTACAAGAGAAACTATGAAAAAAATCCATTTCTTGCTGTTTAGCGCTTCCCTTGCCATGGGGTCGGCAGCCAATGCGCAGCTGCAAATCGAAATCGCCGGTGTCGGCAGCAACCAGATCCCGGTCGCCATTGCGGCGTTCGCCGACGAATCCGTCGCACCCGATAAAGTCTCGGCCGTCATCCGCGCCGACCTCGAGCGCAGTGGCGTATTCAAGGTCATCGACGCCGGCCAGGTCATCAGCGACCGTGACGCCGGCAGCATCAATCTGGCCGCCTTCAAGGCCAGCGGCGCCGACGCGCTCGTGGTCGGCAGCGTGTCCAAGCAACCCGACGGCCGTTTCGCCATCCGCTACAAGCTGATGGACACGGTCAAGGGCGGCGAAATTTCGCAGATGGGCGGCGAAGTCCAGCCCCGCTACACCCGCCTGCAGGCGCACCGCATTGCCGACGATGTCTATGAAAAGCTGACCGGCGTGCGCGGCATCTTCTCGACCCGCATCGCGTACGTGAAGGCTGACAGCGGCGCCAAGCGCTATGTCCTGGCCGTGTCCGATGCCGACGGCGAGAACGAAGTCATCGCCACCCAGGGCAAGGAGCCGATCATTTCGCCATCGTGGTCGCCGGACGGCTCGAAGGTCGCCTACGTCTCGATGGAAGACCGCAAGCCGGTCGTGTACCTGCAAGACCTGATGACGGGTCGCCGCAACGTGATCTCGAACCAGAAGGGCAACAACTCGGCGCCATCGTGGTCGCCGGACGGCTCGACGCTGGCCGTGGCCCTGTCGAAGGACGGCAACACCGAAATCTACTCGGTCAATTCGGGCGGCACGGGCCACAAGCGCCTGACCAACAACCCGGCCATTGACACCGAGCCGCAGTACTCGGCTGACGGCCGGACCATTTATTTCACGAGCGACCGCAGCGGTGGCCCGCAAATCTACAAGATGAGCGCAGCCGGCGGCAACGCCACCCGTGTGACGTTCAATGGCAGCTACAACATCAGCCCACGCGTGTCGTCCGACGGCAAGACGCTGGCCTGGATTTCGCAGCGCGGCGGCGCTTATTCCTTATATGCGATGGACCTGGCCAGCGGCCAGGAACTGCGCCTGGCCGATGGGGCCACCGAACCGAGTTTTTCGCCTAACGGCAAGTACATCATGTATGCAACCAAGGGTGGCGGTCGCACCTCGCTGGCCGTGGTGTCTGTGGATGGACGAGTCAAGCAACGCTTGACGACCAAAGCGGGAAACATTCGGGAGCCCAGCTGGGGTCCCTTCATGAAGTAAGAAGTAAAACCTCAACATAACAGGAGAAAATCCATGCGCAACTTCAAGAGTGTAGCTTTCATCGTTTCCACCGCAGCCCTGCTGGCCGCTTGCTCGTCGCCAACCAAGCTGAACGAAACCCCGGTCGTCGAGAAATCGCCAACGCCGGCAGCGCCAGCTGCTGCCGATCCACGTGACATCAACCCGGTCCAGACCGGCAGCGTCGATCCGCTGAACGACCCACAAGGCGTTCTGGCCAAGCGCAGCATCTACTTCGACTACGACAGCTTCGTCGTGCGTGCTGATGGCCAGCCAGTGGTCCAGAACCACTCGGGTTTCCTGACCAAGAACACGTCGCGTAAAGTCCTGATCCAGGGCAATACCGATGAACGCGGCGGCACCGAGTACAACCTGGCCCTGGGCCAGAAGCGTGCTGAAGCCGTCCGTCGTTCGATGGCATCGCTGGGCGTGTCGGAAGGCCAGATCGAAGCCGTGTCGCTGGGCGAAGAAAAGCCAAAAGCCACCGGCAGCAACGAAGAATCGTGGGCTGAAAACCGCCGCGCAGACATCGTCTATCAATAATCGATTCGGCTGAACAAGCCGGACAGGTTCGATTGACAGGGGGCGGGACGCAGTGCAGACTGCTACCCGCCCCTTGTTTTATCTCAGCAACCGCCGAAGTCACCGGCTTAGTAGAAAGAACACAACGCTTATGCTCAAACTGTCCAAGTCCCGCCTCGCATGCCTCGTGCTGGCCCTGTCGATGCCGCTGCACGCCGTCGCCGGCCCGTTCGACGACGAAGAAGCGCGCAAGGCCATCCTGGACCTGCGCACCAAGGTCGACAACATCACGCGCGACCTGACCACACGCATCGACAGCAAATCGGACAAGACGGTGCAGATCGAGATGCTCAACCAGCACGAGCAGACGATGCAGGAAATCGCCCGCCTGCGCGGCCAGATAGAAGTGCTGGCCAACGAAGTCGCGAAAGCCCAGAACAGCCAGAAGCAACTGTACGCCGACCTCGACGCACGCCTGAAGAAAGTGGAGCCACGCGCCGAAGTGATCGACGGCCAGGCCGCCGAAGTGCTGCCAACCGAAAAGACCGCGTACGAAGCCGCCACCGCGATGTTCCAGTCGGGCGACTACAAGGGCGCCTCGGTCGCGCTGCAGGAATTCGTCCGCCAGTTCCCGCAGTCGCCGTATGCATCGAACGCGCAGTACTGGCTCGGCAACACCTTCTACGCGCTGGGCGACTACAAGAAGGCCATCGCGGCGCAGCAGGTCGTCACCACCACCTACGCCACGAGCCAGAAGGTGCCGGACGCGATGCTCAATATCGCCAGCAGCTACGCCCTGCTCAAGGACAACAAGAACGCGAAGAAGTCGCTCCAGACGCTGGTGGCAAAGTACCCGGATTCGAGCGCCGCGCAGACCGCGCGCGATCGCCTGGCGTCGCTGAAGTAACGACACGGAGATGCGATACGCCGGGCGCGGCATTTGACAGCGCCCGTGTCGCCCCCTATAATCTTGCTTCTTCGGGTCGTTAGCTCAGCTGGTAGAGCAGCGGACTTTTAATCCGTTGGTCGCAGGTTCGAATCCCGCACGGCCTACCAAAGATTCAGCA
>Ga0308158_10001215_pt1 | contig 28830 bp, 32 predicted proteins | sample PhyBR2_FD_201038 | JGI IMG/M metagenome (GOLD analysis project Ga0308158, IMG submission 201038) | Phyllosphere microbial communities from UC Gill Tract Community Farm, Albany, California, United States - DLSLB.R2 | ecosystem: Host-associated > Plants > Phyllosphere > Unclassified | place: USA... | reverse complement strand
TTTCAGGAAGGCACGTGCCAGCGCCACGCGCTGCTTTTCCCCACCGGATAAGCCGCGTCCGCCTTCTCCGATGACCGTGTCGAGTCCGTTCGGCAACTGTGCGATCAATTCGGTCAGACCGGCGTCAGATGCCGCCTGTTCAATCGCAGCGCGCGACGCTTCGCGCAATTCACCAATGGCAATATTATCCGCCAGCGTCCCGGCATAAAGATACGGATGTTGCGAGATGTAGCTGAGCTGGCTGAACCAACTGGATTCCGTGATGGTCTGACGATCTTGACCGTCAAGCAACAGCTGTCCGTCCTGCGGATCGGCAAGGCCAGCCAGCAATTGGAGGACCGTCGATTTTCCGGCACCGCTGCGGCCGATCAAGGCAACCTTTTGATACGGTTCAATCGTCAAATTCAACTGTTCCATCGCAAACCGGGCATCGCGGTACGAAAACGCGACGTCTTTCAGTTCAATTCGCGGCGGACGGGCTGCCGGCAGTTCCGTTCGTCCGAAAGCGACATTCCGGTCGTCGTCCGTCAGTTCGGCCGCAATCTGTTTCGCGGCGGCGACACTGCCCCGTCCGGTATGGAAAGCAGCTCCCATCTCTTTTAACGCCAGATAGTATTCCGGTGCCAGAACCAACATCAAGAAGGCCGGCACAAAGGTGATGCTTTGGAACAAAATCAACCGTAAGCTGACTTCAAGCGCAATCATCCCCATACTGAGCATCGAGATGAATTCGAGCATCAACGACGATAGGAACGCGAGTTTTAAGACGGTTAACGTCGCATCCCGAAATTCGAGACTGCTTCGTTCAATCACGTCCTGCTGAGCTTTCGCCCGCCCGAATAACTTGAGCGTCGTCAATCCTTGTAACGTATCGAGGAACGTACCAGAAAAGGCATTCATCTTCTCAAGCTGCGTATCGGCCCGCTTTTGCGTCATGATCCCGATGACGATGTAAAACAACGGAATGAACGGGGCGGTAATCATCATGACCAGTCCCGTGACCCAGTCATAGCTGAAGGCGGCAATCAAGACCATCAACGGAACAATCGATGTCTGAATGACCTTCGGCAGGTACTGGCTGTAATAGCTGTCCATCTCATCGACGGAATCCATCAGGATACTGACCTTTTGTCCGGATTGTCCTTCAAGCATCGACTCGACAGAGTTTCGTGTGTATTTCGCGACGAGCGCCTGACGCAGATCTTTTTTGACGCGTGCCGCAAGACTCGTTCCGAGGCGCCCGTTCCAGTACGTGACGCCGACGCGCAGGACAAGCATCCCCAATAGGACACCGAGCAACGGAATGACTGCCGCGAACGGATCCCCTTGCAGAAAAATCCGGTCAACGATGATGACAATCAGATAGGATTGTCCGATGACGGCGACTCCCATCAGGACGGCGGCCAGCATCAGTTGTATAAAAATCGTACGCGGAATCGTAATAATTCCTTTGAGTGGATTCATAAGAAAACGTCCTTTCACTAAGTGTGAACGACTTTTAGTGAATATTTTCACATATCGTACATTCAGTATACCGAATCCATTCTGTTGATGCCACGGGTATGCTGTCGAAAAGGTGTGACGGTTTTGTGAGGGACCTTTTGTTGGACAATTGATTTATCCGGATGTATTATAGACAATAGTTATCCACGTTATACAGAAAGGGGAATGTTTCATGCAAATGAAGACAGGTGTTGAACAATCGGTGTATGCGATGCTCTTATTGACGTTTTTACCGGAGAAAGGTGTGTTGCCGGGCGAATTCATCAGTCAGCAACTTGGCGCTTCGCCAACCTACTTTCAAAAGTTGCTCCGGAAGCTCGTGAGTGCGGATCTGCTGATTTCTGTTCCCGGTGCAAAAGGCGGCTTCCGGCTCAAAGCGTCACCGGAGACGATTCGTGTGTTTGATATCTATGAAGCAATCGAGGGCAAACAATCCTTATATGCCTCAAGCGGTGTTTTCGAAGACTTGATGGGTATCCAGGATCAGAACATCTGCTTATTGTCCGACCTGATGGCAGAAGCGGAACAGTCGTGGCAATCGATACTCAAACGCGAGACGATCGACTCGATCCGCCGTGAAATTTATTTGAACTGTCCGCCCGATCATCTGACAAAACTGCAGAGTTTAATTGAAGAAAAAATGATTCGTAACTAAAAGGAGAATATATGATGAACACCACTACACTTGACCGCTATTTTGATTTATTTGATGCTTCCCGGACCGATGAAAAAGCTTTTGATGACTTGATTTCCCTGTTCTCGGACGAAATCACATTCGTCCTGAACGGACAGGAACAGCACGGTATCGATGCCTGGAAACAGTTCGTCCGGATGGTCTTTACGGCGAATCAGGATATTAAACACATGTATGCCGGATGGGTTCCATCAGAAACAGGAGATACGATGGAAACACGCTGGGCTGTTTGCGGGAAACGCGCGGACGGCTCTGTCTTCACCCAGGATGGAACCGACATCGCCCGGCTCAATGCGGATGGAAAGATTGTCTATCTCGCCAACGTTCCCGATGATACGGCGATGTTTAACCAATACAACGATTAATCGAAAACAGGCATCACTTCGTTATGAAGTGGTGCCTGTTGATTATGCTTATAAATTCTTCGCTTTGAAGGTATCGCCGCCTTCAATCGTTCCGTTATCAAATCCTTTTTGGAACCATCGTTCGCGTTGAGCCGATGTACCGTGTGTAAAGCTTTCCGGTACGACATATCCTTGCCCTTTTTTCTGCAATGTATCATCTCCGACAGCATTCGCCGCTCCAAGTGCCTCTTCCAAATCGCCTTCTTCAAGCAGATTTTGTCCTTGTGCATGGTTGGCCCAGACACCCGCATAGTAATCCGCCTGCAATTCAAAGCGGACCAGGTATTTGTTGAACTTCTCTTCGCTCATCTTTTGACGAAGCGGCATGATTTCGTCTGATGTCCCAAGCAACGTCTGAACATGGTGCCCAACTTCGTGGGCAATGACATACGCCATCGCGAAGTCTCCCGGTGCCCCGTATTTATTTTGTAACTCATCATAAAAACTTAGATCAATGTATAATTTCTGATCCCCCGGACAATAAAACGGTCCGACTGACTTTCCGGCTTGTCCACACGCTGAACTGACCTGATCGGTATATAAAACGAGCGTCGGTTCTTTATATGTCATACCGTCCTGTTTAAATTCCTTTGTCCAGACTTTTTCCGTATCCGCTAAGACAACGGATACAAAATCAGCCGCTTCTTTTTCTTTGGCCGTTTCCTGGTACTCGCCTTGACTGTCGCCTTGTGAATCGGACAATCCTCCGAGGATGTCGGCCGGATTCCCGCCCATCAACGTGACGACGATTAAAATGATGATCCCGAGTCCGCCTCCGATCCCGGCGACTCCTTTTCCACCCATGCCCCGTCGATCTTCGACGTTCGAACTTCTTTCTCTGCCCTTCCATTTCATACACGGTTCCTCCTACAAGTCTCAATGCCCTTCTATACCCCATATCTTGTCTGTTTAGGCATGAATTTCTATTTTAAAATTTAATTTTGTTTTAAGTATCTTGAAGCTAAACAATCTTATTTTCCCGACCGATAGTCGTATACGTTTAACATGTTTACTCGTGATTTGTTTCACTTTCTATTAGAAAATGGGGGAATTTTATTTTATGAAACGTCGGAATCAACTTATGCTTTGGATCAGTTTTCTTGTCGTCACTTTATCGTTCATTGTCCATGGTTTACACCGGTTCACCGACTTTGCGGAAGGTTATCAACTCATCCGGGGAAACGTAACAGCCGCTTCACCCACGACACTTGCCTGGATTGCTTTGTTACCGTTTGTCTGTTGGATTGCTTCTGCCGTTCTCTACCGGATTCGACCAGACAGTATAATCGTTGCGCTTCTCTTGACGTTGACACTGACGTTTTCCAGTATGTCGATCGTCGCCGGCGGCAATGGACTGGTCGAGTATCATTTTTCAATTTTCATGGTCCTGGCGTTGATTGCTTATTTCCGCCGGATTAACTTGATTCTCGTCAGCACCATCCTTTTCGCCTTGCAACATTTCACCGGCTTCTTTTTTGCCCCGTCCCTGATTTGCGGAACGACCGGTTATCCGTTCAGCATTCTGATGATTCATGCCGTCTTCTTGATTTTGACGAGTGTGGCTCTGATTATCCAGATTGCCGTACAAAATCAGGAACGATCCGTCTCCTTGAAACGAGAAACGGAAGCCACGACGCTGATTACGAATGTCAGTCACCAAATCGAAGCACTTGTCGGTAATTTAAAAACGAATACGAAACACTTACAACAGGCAGCTGTCCAGTCCGTCGAAGCAACGAACCAGATCGCGACAGCGATTGCACCGATTGTTCAGTCCGCTGACGGTCAGCATCAATCGATGCAACAAGGAACGGATCAGTTGCATCAGGTCAATACGTCCATCGCATCGATCCAATCGAAAATGGCACAAACCGTCACGACGACGGAACATATGACGAAACGCGCGTTGACTGGAAACGAGGAGATGAACCTGATGGACCGCCGCGTCGAAGAGATGGTCGAATCAACGAACGGTCTGCACACTTCCGTCACGGCAATGGCCAGCCGGTCGGATAAGATTCAAAAAATCCTCGCCAGTCTGGAAGCCATTGCCGGCCAGACGAATCTATTGGCATTAAACGCTGCGATCGAAGCGGCACGTGCCGGAGATGCCGGACGGGGGTTTGCCGTCGTTGCAACGGAAGTCGGGCATCTCGCTGTTCAGTCCCGCAGTTATGCAAACGAAGTAACGGAAGTCCTGCAGGCCCTGATTGCCGATACCGATCAAATCAAAACGACCGCCGCCGGTTATACGAAAACACTGGCTGAAAATCAGGAAATGACGAGCCGTGTCCGTCAGACATTTTCTGATATCACGCAATTCGTACAGGAAGTCGAACAAAGTATCAGCTCGATTCAAACCGCCCGTCACGGGGTCGGTGTCCAGATGCTCGACATCGAACAGCGGATGGAGACGACGCGAACCGCTTCCCTCGAAGTCCGCCACGGTATCGAATCGACTGCCGTTTCACTCGAACAACAAACGACCGTCCAGCATGAATTTGAAACGATGACGGAATCGCTCAGTACAATGACCGTTTCCCTTGAGCAGCTTGTTGATGAATTAACTCAACATGTGGACCGCTAAAACATAAGTTCCTCCCTTAATCGGCAGGAACTTTTTTTGATTCTTCCGAGGAGTTCTTTACCCCCGTCTCGAATAGACATACAAAAGAAATTCAGTAAAGGAGACGAGTCATATGCGTAAATCTTTACTGTTTCTGACTTCATCTGATATTCAGCATCCTGACGCTAACTTTTCACATCACCTCTTACACGAACTTTTTAAACGAATCACGGATGAATACAACGTGACATGCTTGGCTCCTGCATTTTTCGGCGGACGTGACATCGAATCAATCGACGGTGTAACGTACATCCGGCGTGGTAGTACGCTCAGCTTCTCTTGGCATGCCTTGCACTATATCAAGTCCCATCCCATTGCGTTGATTCTCCTGTTCAATGTTCCATTCCTTGAATTTATGTGCCGACGCAGCACAATCCCATCTGCCCGAATCCTTGTCAATATGCCGACTTGTCAGGCAAAATCGTCATTTTCTGATCCATGTCTTGTTTTCCATCCGTCCGTCCTGATGACGTTAACCAAACAAGGGTACCATCAAGTAGTTCGTCTTCCGGAAGGACTCGATTTGCTTTCCCCTGAGTCGACTTGGCTCGAAAAAGAAAAACGACCGACGTTTGTTTACGTCAGCCGTCCCTCTCAATCAAAAGAATTATTTGATGTCTGCCAAGCCTTCATCGCCTCGAAACAAGAATTTCAAGCGGTTCAACTCTGGATTATCGGACATTGTCCAATCCGATTCGATGCGTCGATTCCAGCAGCCATACAACAAAGCATTCACTACCTCGGCGATATCGAACCTGTCGAGCGCAACCGTCATATCAGCCGGGCCACAGCCTTACTCGTTCCATCCCATGAAGATAACTGGGGAATGATTGTCTATGAAGCAGCACGCGTCGGCACACCGGCGATTGTCTATGACACCCCCGGTCTGTGTGACGCTGTCCAGTATGGCATGACCGGTTATTTGGCTAAAGCCAATCATCCCGGTGCTTTGGCCGCAGAAATGCGCTCCTGTATGCTCGACGAGACCACCTATCATATGTTGCGCTATGCCGCTCAGCAATTCTCGACCACAAAACATCTCCATGATCTTGAACCGACTTTTCGTGACTGGTTGCGTACCAACACATCTGATGTTACAGCAGATCGATGACAGCCAAAGGGTTCGTCCGTTTCGTATAGTCGTCCGGTACGTCCGCAAAAGTAATCTGTCCGGACGGCTGAATGATGAACGTCGCCGGTTTCGGTAACTGCCAGTCCTCGTTACCGTTATGGCCGGCAACGTCAAGACCGGATGCCTTGTACACGTCAATTAAATAGTCGGGCATATCGAACACAAGGTCGAACTGACGGGCGACGACGTTATCGACATCACTCAACACGGGAAATGCCAGGTCGTTTTTTTCCTGCGTCGAGAGCGAGTGATCCGGTGTTTCCGGACTGATGGCGACAAGCGTCGCTCCTTTTGCCTCAATTTTTCCCAATTCCCGTTGGTAAGCCCGAAGTTCCAGATTACAGTACGGGCACCAACCGCCGCGGTAAAACGTCACGATGACGGGACCGTCCTGCAACAGTTTTTCAAGAGACACGGATTGACCAGATGCGTTCGGTAACGTAAAACGGGGTGCTTCGTCTCCGACGGTCAATCCTTTGGCGCCGTCTGATGCGGCTAACTCGTTTGTCGCTTGTGCCATCAACCGTTGTTTTTCCTGCGGTGCCTTTTGACGAAACTGTTCTTGATACGCTTTTATTTCTTCAAGCAATGTAGACATGACGTGTCCCTCCTTATGTTTGTCTTACAGCATAGCAGGGACTTCATAATCTGTCCGTCATTTTGCTCCGTCCGGCTTCTTGCGGAATTTCTTAAGAAAGCCCATCAGACTTTCCGGTGTCAGTTCCAATTTGTTCTCATAAGCATATTTCGTCCCGTATCCGAGTGCGAGTGTTGCCGTTGAAGCGACACCGGCTCCGATGACCGCTCCGTATCCCGGAACCATCTTCGCCAGTTGGCGGAACGCTGTTTTGCCGGAGTTCCCGACAATCGTCACGACCAGCAACTCCTTCGCACTTTCCTTCGACAGATTCCGTTCGTACAAATTCGACAGTTTCAGCATCAGTCCGATTTGAATCGATGTCAACGGAATGATGTCAGCTCCCGGAAATGGTACCGCTCCAATTGCCCCGGCGGCCGTTCCGGCTCCGACAATCCAGTTGTTCGCGATTTTCCCCCGCAACGCCGGATCGATCTCGCGAACAAACAGATTATCCTTGTTGAACTTTTTTAGGATGTCGAGCACCTCACGACGCAGACGGTCAATGTTCGTCCCGTCCATCGCTGAGACCGGAACGACTTTTGGTCCCGGTAACTTCGACTCGATATGCGACAGGATCGTCGCGAGGTCGTTCGTCGCATCGATTTTCGTGACGACGATGACGATATTTTTATTATGGGCATAAATCTTCTTGAAGTTTTTGGTCTCCGTTTCCGATAAGACGGTCCCGGCGGCGTTTAAGAAATAAAGAATAACATCGGCACTTTGATAAAACTTCCACGTCGTGTCCGAGTTCAGGCTGTTTGCATCGTTCAGTCCCGGCGTATCGACGAAGACGACCTTGTCTTCCGGATGTTGCCGAATTTGATCAATGCGTGTCGTCTCCCCCGGCTTTGCTCCGACGGTCGCGACTTCCCGACCAAGGATCGCATTCAATGTCGAGGACTTGCCCGCGTTGACGTCCCCGATCAGCGCAACGGTCACTTCCTGTTCGAGTGACTGGTTAAAGTCGCGACGTTCCGACTCAAACGATTGGTCAAACACTTCCTCCAGTTTTCGTTTTCGTTTCTGCTCATTGGTCTCAAGACCTTCTCCAAAAAAATCATCCATCTTTATCCCTCCTGAAAATACCTGCTGTCGGTCTTTTCCCGTTCTCCATTGAAATCATCCCCCAAAAGCGATACGATTAATTATGGATAATGTTACCAAAAAAAAAGATGAAATGAGGCGTTTTTCATGAAGAAATGGCTTTACATACCACTTGCGGCGCTTGTCTTGACCGGATGTAATCAAGAACAGGCACAAGAATCCGTTCCCAAAAAATCAGCATCGGCTGACTACACATCGAGTCTGACGATTTCTCCCGTCTCCATCACCGAGGGCGAAGAAAAATTTGCGGCGCTTGGCAATCAACAGATCGGCAGCGTCCAGTTAAAAGGAAAGTTGACGAAGACACACTGGCTCAAAGGGGTCGAATACCTGCCGAATAAAAAAGAACGGTCTCTCTTTACACTCGAGCTCGAACCCAAAAGCTATGACACACAAGTCCGCTTTGCCCAGTCTTTCTCCGACGATAAGATTCACCTTGGCATCGACGTGGATGACACGACAGTCCAAGGGGACCATACTTTTAAACAGCTTGATGATTACATGGTGCGTGGTGCTGATTTCCGCTCCGGTCCTTCTGCCGCTACCCCGTATAATCTGTTGATGGTCTATCACATGACGAAAAAAAACGGGATTCGCGGCTTTAATTTAAACGAGGTCACCCGTCCGGCTGATGTGCCGCTTAAAAAGGGTGAACGGATTTTCGGGATCGTCTTATCGAATCACAAGTAAATGAACATCTATCGGTGATTCGCTTACAAGTCGCTCTTAACGTCAACCACTTCTTAAAATAAAAAAGGGACAGCGGATATTAAAATCTGCCGTCCCTTTTCAGATGCTTCTTTTTCTAAATCTGACTTCTCCGCTCCAGTAAAATCGTATCCCGCCAGACGCCCGCCAATTGTCCGATCCGTTCCCTCCGGCCGACTTCCCGGAAACCAAACCGTTGGTGAAGCTTTAAACTCGCAGCGTTTTCCGGGAAGATTTGTGAGTGCAACGTCCAAATGCCCGCCGCTTCACTCGCTTCAATGACAGCATGCATCAATGCGGTGCCGATGCCTTTGCCGCGAGCGTCTTCGTCAATATAAAGACTGACTTCCGCCACTCCCTGATAGGCGGGGATCGACGAAAAGGGACTAATGGCGACCCATCCGAGCACCTTCCCGTCTTCTTCCGCCACAATCCGGCTGTGTATATGATGATGGGCGTCCCAGTAGTCAAACGACGGTACTTCCGTTCGAAACGTCGCATTTTGCGTCTTTATCCCCTGTTTGTAAATCCGGCCAACTTCGGGATAATCGGCTGCGGTCATTACTCGTAAATTCATCATCTCCAACTCCTTGTTAAATCGATATCCGTTTGGAGTTCGACGTCCGGTCTGGTTTTCCTCTTATTTAACTGTAAACGGGATCGGTTGCAAGGCCAGTGATGTATTGATCACGGTATTGCTGTAGCCGGTTTCGAGATAATATTCTTCCCGCGTGTGTTCGGATGGTTCCGGTAGCTGGAACGTCGCTCGGAACGTCTGTTTATCCGCATCGAGAATGGTGACTTTAGGTTTAATTTCCCGGCCGTCCGGCGGTTCTGTTCCTTTCAACAAATACATGGAATCTCGGATTTCGGGTTTCACATAGACTTGTAATGAGCGGGAATTTCTCGAAAATTCGACTACGACTTGCTCGGGTGTTGTCTCAATTGACGTGATGATCATTTCGAGCGGATGCGTTTCCGACTGTTGCCGGTACGGCAACGGCTCGGTTAACGGAATCGGTTGTGTCTCTAAATCAATACGTAAAGAAGGCTGCAACAGATAGTTCCCTTTTGGGATGACATAGTTCCCGAGGATTAACCGCGACTGCTCGATGGCTTCCGTTTCGGTTCTCGTCCGCTTGACGGACTGAGTCGACCATGTCCAGTTGTGAATGATTTCCTTGCCGGATGAATCAAGCAATGTCATCTCGACACGGGCCCATTCTTTTTTCGGTGAACGTGTTGTGTAGTCGAACGACGTGCTCCCTTTGCCCTGAATCAACTTATCCAATGTGACTTCCGTTTGATAGATTGGATTTTTGATCGTTGTCCCGTAGACTTGTTCGACGGCCGGAAGCCGTTTGACCGGGACGTTAAACGCCCAGTTTCCTTTGACGCCGAATACGTCCGTCAACACGATCGGAATCCTGATTGCATCTTGCAGTTTAGTTTCGCCGAGTGTATATTCAATCCGCCCTTGCCAGACACCTTTGACCTGCTTGAACTGAACCAGTTCCATGGTCTCCGTCCCGGCAAACCGTTTATCCCCTTTGAACAGTTCATATAATCCTGACCGCGCTTCCGGCTTCACATCCGGGACGCCGGTCGCCGTCAAATTCAGGCCGATTGTTGCCCCGTCGTAGTAGGCATCGATGACTTGGATGTCGATTCCGTTGTCACTTGCGACTTGATCGATTTTCGTTGCGAGTTGTTTCTGACTAATGGCGGTGCCGGTATTTTCCTGTTCGAGGAACGGTCGATACATCTGACCGAGTAATGGAACTTTTGCCATCGCCGTCGCAAGGGACGGGATGACGAATGTCGATGTGATCAACAGTGACGCCGCCAGTCCCGTCGAAACAACCAGGCGTCGCAGACGTTTCGGCCGTTTGATTTGCTGCTCCCGCTTTCCCTGCTCCATTCCTTGACGAATCCGCTCCTGTAAGGCGGCCTGCGGTACAGGAATCTGGTTATAGTCATTTTGAAGATCGTGCTTCGACATAATCAAGTCCTCCCAACTGTTTCTTCAATTCTGCCCGTCCCCGTTTGAGATATGTCTTGACCGTATTCAAGGTGATGCCGATAAAAGAAGCAATCTCCTTCATCGGGACATCGTGAAAATAAAAGAGTACCAAAACATCCCGGTATTCTTTTCGCAGGTGCGACAAGGCGTCAATCAAGTCCAGATGTTCTTCCCGCGAAGATTCCTTCACCGGAATCTGTTCAATGAGATCCGCTACCACGGTCTGTTGGTTCAGGACACGGTAACAGTTCCGAATCAGAATTTTCGTCAACCAGGTCACGAAATATTTGGGTTCTTTGACCTGTCCGATGGAAATGAAGGCTTTGTAGACCGTTTCCTGGACGACGTCGAGCGCATCCTGCTCGTTTTTCACATAGACGTAGGCCGTCCGGTAGAGCTGTTCACTATGTAGAAGAATCAATTGTTCAAATGCTTCCTCGTCCTGTTTGATGGCACGCCGGACAAGCTCCGTGTGCTCCGTTCGTAAGTCCAATTCCGTTCCCTCCTTTTACTGATTAGAGCACTCGGTCGTCCAAAAAGTTTCAAGAAATATCCATTCCATCAAAAAAGACCTTAGCGAGGCTAAGGTCTTACTCCTTAAAACGTGTACCGGACTGCCATCTCTTTTCCGAACCGGTCACCGTGATCGATAAATCCGAGTCGTGCATACAGACGGTGTGCTGCTTGATTGTCCGGACGGTAACCGACGACGATGCACGTCGCTTCCGGAAGCTGTTGCATCTATCCGAGCAACAACCGCATCGCTTCCCGGCCGACTCCTGCCCCTTGGTGGCGTTGGTCGACCATCAGTCGGTAAATCCAGTAGCCGTCCAGTTCTTCCCGTTCCGAATTGTACATCAAAAATCCGACCAACTCATCCGCTGCATAAATCGCCCGCATGACGAGCGTCGGCTCAAAACCAGCCTGCGCAATCGAGTAGACGTTCGGTTCTAAAAATCCCTGTTGTTCCGCCGTCAATTCAAGCGCACAGCAGGCTTCCCAGTTCTCGTTCGTGACTGGGCGCAATTCAATCTGCATATCCATTCCCCCGTTTTTTTAAGAAAAGTGGGTTACGCGTCGCGCCCCGTTTCCTGTTTTGTTTGCGTCATGTTCACCATGATCGCCCCCTTTCGTGATCTTTTACCTATTATCGGACGGTATCGAGAATATCTTGAATCAATCGCATCGTTTTGACGTTGTCCCGAAAATCGGAGTGGGATACGACATCGCCTTGAACCGCTGCTTGAAAATGTTTCATCTCGCCGACGAATCCGCGCAAATACAAATCTTTCATCCCACCGGACATCGTCGACATCGGGGACCGGTAATACATCTGCCGTTCTTCGAGCTCCTGCCAGGATGTCGGTGCTTGTTTTTCCTCGATGATCAAATGCTCCATTTCCTCGACTTGGCACACGGCCCGTTCAAAGCGCAGCGTCAGCTCCTCGACTTCTCTTGTATAGAGCGGAGAGTTAATCAAGGTCACCTGTCCGACTGCGCCGCTTGTCATCCGAAGTGACAGCTGCAGGTGCAACTCACCGTCTGCTTCAAGCGACACACCGGTGATTTGCTCGACCTCGCCCGCCAAGAAGCGGATCAAATCGAGTTGATGAATCGCAGCGAGGGATAGAAAGTCGGCTCGGTCGTGACAGAAGCCGGACGCATCACATGCAAACCGTAATTCGAACGAACGAAGATCACCGTATGTGTTTTGGACCAGCACTTGCTTCAGTTTCGTATAAACCGGTGCATACCGTTTCATGAAGCCGACGCTTGTCACCTGATCCGTGACGAGTTCAGCCAGCTCTTCCGCCTGTCCAACCGATAAGCCGAGCGGTTTTTCGACGTGGACGGCACAGCCTGTTGCCAGACACGACCGGACGACCTCGACTTGATCCGCCGGTTGAAGACAAATGAGGACTGCATCCATCTGTTCCTCTGCAAGCATCTGCGTGTAGTCTATATAGGCGCGGCCGGTACTGCCGATGTCACGTAACGCCCGTTCAGCACTTTCAAGACGGCGTGTCGTCACCGCAACAATCTCAAAATCGGCTTCCTTCATTGCCGGGAATAAGTTCGTCCGGGCATGGAACCCGGCACCGATCAACGCTACTCTCATCGGACTTCCTCCTTTGTTTCAAGTACGGTCACAAGCTGATCAAGTCGCTCAATCGTATAGGTCGGCGTCAGTTCTGCCGATGCCGCGATATGACCGGGATTAAACCAACATGTCGCAATTCCTGCCGAGATGCCGCCCTGTATGTCTGCCGTCAACGAGTCGCCGATGATCAACGTCTGATCGCGCGTCGCGTCCGGGATCCGGTCAAACACGTAATCAAAAAAGGCCGGCATCGGTTTTTGATAGCCGGTTTCTTCCGAGACAAAAATCCCGTCAAAATAAGGCGCCAGACCAGATCCTTTAAGTCGTGCATGTTGCGTCGCCGCGACACCGTTCGTCACGACATACAGCTGATACTTCCCTTTGAGCGCGTCGAGCAACTCGATCGCTCCTGCAATCAATTCCGTCCCTTGACTCAAGTACGCACGGTAACGCGTATCCATTCGACTGCCGTCGACCGTCCGGCCCTGCTCGGCAAAAAACGCCACAAAACGTGACGTAATCACTTCCTGCCGTGTTACCTCTCCCCGTTCAAGTGCCTGCCATAAGGAACGGTTGATTGTCCGGTAACGGGCTTCCCGTTCGGACGTCCCTTCGAGCTGTTCCTCTTCAAACAGTTGCCGCAAGGCCGCGCGTTCCGTCGCATCAAAATCAAGTAATGTATGATCGATATCAAATATCAATGTCGTGTAGTTCATCTGTCAGGCTCCTTTTCGTAACATCCGTCGTTCGGTTAACTTGCCGCCGAGTTGGAATAATAAAACACCGCCGCCAATTAGGACAACGCCGACGGCTTTCGTCCACGTAAATGCCACTTGATCGAGACCAAACCACCCGAGCGTATCCCACAGCAAGGCAAACAGGATTTGCGAGACCATGACGATTGAAATCGCATAACTCGGTCCGAGCTGTTGCACCCCTTGCGTTACGCACAAAACGACGCCGACTCCGATGATGCCGCTGAACCAAAACCATGGTTCCATCCCACTCATTGAGAAAAGACCGCCGCCTTCAACAAGCAGTCCGATCGTCAGCGAGGCCAGAAACCCGAGTCCGAGGACAAGCGTCGTCGTCGCCCATGCGCCGACCCGTTCCTTGACCTTGGCATTAAAGGTATTCTGAATACAGACCATCATTCCGCCGAATAAAGCCAGAACTATTCCAAGTGTCATCTTCTTTCCTCCTCACTCATAGATACTTTCGCCGACCCGTTCCGTCAAGCCGTCCCGGTCCACGATCGTAATCGTCCGGTTTGTCCGTTCAATCAAGCCGTCCTGACTGAACTGTCGCAGGACACGGTTCAGGTGACGGTAACTCGTGCCGATTAAATCCGCCGCATCGACAAGATCACTGACCGGTAACGTCGGTGTTTCCGGTGTCATCGACAAGAGGTAACTGGCGAGTCGGACTTCGACCGGATACAGCAGGTTAAAGCTCATCGAATGCGACTTCAGCTCAAACTTCATCGTAATCGTCTCGAGTAAAAAGCGGAGCAGTGCCGGATTATCGGCTCCGTTTTGTTCCAGTGCCGCATAGGAAATGCTGACCGCTTTGACCGGTGTGACTGCTTCGACCGTATTCATCAACGGGGTCCGGCGGACGTATTCGATGTCGCCGACCAGATCAAACGGATGTTTAAACGATAAGACGAGCCGTTTTCCGGTCGCTGACATATGGGTAATCTTCAGCTTCCCCTCGAGCAACAAGTACATCCGGTCCGCCGCGTCGCCTTGACGACACAGCCAGTCTCCGGCTTGAAAAGCAACCGGTTGTAAATGCTCCCGCAACCCGCCGGCAAACACTTCCGTCAATTGAAACCGCGCCAAGTACTCATCCAGTTGTGCTTGTTCCACGTTCTTTCCCCCTTACCATTTCAAGATCAGCACGCCGCCGATCATCATTAAAATGCCGATTACTTGCGGCAGCTGCAACCGCCGCTTGATCATTCCGAACCATCCGTTCCAATCAATCACCAATGCCAAGCCGAGCTGGGCAATCAGGAATAAAGAAATCGTCAACGTCACACCCATCAAATGAACGGCTGTCATATTACTGAATAAGACGGCAGCGGCCAATGCTCCTCCGGATAAATAAAGTAGCTTAACCTCTTTCATCTGCCGGAACGTCCGGTCACGCAGGATCAGGGTAATCAATAAGGCGACGACAAAACCGGTCATCTGAGTCAAGGTCGCTGCTTGCCACGTCCCGATGCTGTTACTGATTCGTGCATTGGCGACACTTTGGAGTGTCAGAAAAAAACCGCCGCTGATTGCAAAAAGAATGCCACGCATCATTGTCCCTCCTCTTCTTGATTTTCATACTTCCATTTAAACGAAGCCTCCCTGAATGATAAAGGACATTTGTCCTGAAAGGAAACTTATATCTTTTCCCATGAAAAAAACCGCCTCGTCGTCAGACAGGCGGTACAGGTTAAATTTTCTTCACGAACTCCGACTTCAACTTCATCGCACCGAGTCCATCAATCTTGCAATCGATGTCATGATCCCCGTCGACGAGACGGATCCCTTTAACGCGTGTCCCTTGTTTGACGACAAGCGACGTGCCCTTCACTTTTAAGTCCTTGATGACCGTGATCGTATCACCGTCGCTCAGTACATTACCGTTCGCATCTCGGATGACGTTGGCTTCTTCTGCCGCTGCCATATCGGCGGCCGTCCATTCATGGGCACATTCCGGGCACACCAATACATTGCCGTCTTCGTATGTATACGCTGAGCCGCAGTTCGGACAGTTCGGGTATTCATTCATGCTGATTCCTCCAGTATTTGATCGATTCTTCCCTTTGATTATAACAGCGATTCTGCAAAAGAAAGCCGTTTTTCCGCACAACAAAGGAGACAGATGTTAAAGTCTGTCTCCCGTTGTCATCTGAAAACTGACTGCTGCGTCAGTTCACACACTTATTCATTTTCTAACTTTTTAATCGCTTCATCGAGTTTTTCCTGATCCTCGTCCGTCAGCTTCGGATACTGCGGATCGATTTCACGCAGGACGTCATTCATGACTTCCGTCACGATGTAACGGGTGAACCATTCGTCATCGGCCGGCAGGACATGCCACGGCGCGTGTTCCGTTGACGTGTGCGAAACGAGCTCGGCAAAGATATCCTGATACTCATCCCAATGCTCCCGTTCTTCGACATCACTGAACGAAAATTCAAAGTTTTTCTTCGGATCTTTGATCCGTTCAAGCAATCGTTTTTTCTGCTCGTCTTTTGAGACGTTAAACAGAAACTTGACGACGCGAAAACCGTTCTCGACGAGATACCGTTCAAAATCATTGATTTGGCGGTAACGCATCTTCCAAACATCTTGATCGTCCGGTACTTCCTCTTCTTCGAGCAGGTCATGAATCCGTGGTGCGATGACTTCCTCGTAATACGACCGGTTCAAAATACCGACTTCGCCTTTTTCCGGCAAACCTTCGTGAATCCGCCAGAGATAGTCATGCTTTTGCTCCGTGTCGGAAGGTTTTTTGACGGAAAGCGTCCGTAACCCTTGGGCGTTGAGATTCGAGAAGATGTAACTGATGGCTTCATCTTTTCCGCCGGCATCAATCGCCTGTAAAATCACGAGAACTCCGTTTTTTTCTTGGGCATGCAGACGCCAATGCAATTCTTTTAATTCCTCGACACTTTTCGGAATGTGCTGATCCAGTAACTCGTCTTCTGCAATCCGGTTTTCATCCGACGTCGGATAGTCTGATAGCTGAATTGATTCACCCGGTGTCACACGGTATTTTTTGATGTCCATGATAATCCCCCTCGACTTAAGTACATAAGGGATATTTACCCAAAGTACCTCAGAAAGAAACGTTCAGGTGAACTTATCTTTGAACAAGTTGTCGTAAGCCGTCTTCCAATGAAACCGGTGGCCGACCGAGAATGTGTTCAAAATCCTGACTCTCAACCGCCAGCGTTCCAGCCGCAATCCCTTCTTGAATCGCCTGTAACATCGGCAGTAAAAATTCCGGGACTCCCGCTTGTTCCATAATTGCCGTGTAGGTCACAGCATCGACCTGATTCACATGCACCGGGCGACCGAGGACTTGCCCGAGTGCTTCTGCAATCTCTTGTTGCGTATGGAGAGGACCTGACAGTTCATAAATTGATTTTGTCGGCTTCGGATCAACCAAGACCGTCGCGATCGCTTCGGCATAATCTTCCTGGAGCGCCCAACCAACTGTACCGTTCCCGGCACTCGTCAACCAGTCTTGTCCGGCTTGGACCGCCTCGATCGTCGACTGTTCGTTCTCCAAGTACCAGTTATTCCGGAAGAACAAAAACGGAATTCCCGTATCGCGGATTAACTGTTCCGTCACCTGATGCGTGCGGGCCAGGAAATTTTGACTCGCTTCCGCGTTGGCGATACTCGTATAGGCAATCAAGCCGACTCCAGCTGCTTCAGCTGCCCGGACAGCCGCCGTATGTTGACGGATCCGCGTCGTTTCTTCGCCGTCGGTCGAGATGAGCAAGAGCCGGTCGACGCCCGCAAACGTTTCTTGCAGCGTATCCGGTTTATCAAAATCACCATGACGCACTTCAACACCGCGCGATGCTAAATCCGATGCTTTTTTCGGATCGCGGACGCTGACAATCAGATCTTCTGCTGCAATTTTCGTTAAGAGGTGCTCTACAATTTTGGTTCCTAATTTTCCAGTTGCCCCGGTTACCATTAATTTCATAGACGTAAGCTCCTTTTTTAATAAGTTTCTACCTGTATCCAATTGTATTACAGGTGATACACTATGAGGAGTAGGCACTTTTTCGATACCAGGTCATACAAACCGAACTATAGGAGGAATTCCCGATGAATCAAGCTTCGACAACTGACTCCCCTCTTTCCCAGCGGACGGCGTGCCCTGTTACCCGAGCCCAGAACATCATCGCCGGCAAGTGGAAAATCGTGTTGCTTTGGCATCTCAGTACCGGAACAAAACGATTTCACGAACTCGAACACCTGTTGCCGGGGATTTCAAAAGGCATTTTGACACGACAATTACGGGAACTGGAAGCGGACGAAATGATCGACCGGAAAGTCTACCGGGAAGTCCCGCCGAAAGTCGAATATTCCTTAACCGACACCGGATACAGCTTTCTTCCGATCCTCGATCAGATGGCAACTTGGAGCAACCGCCATTTTCCACCCGAATCCAAATCGTGATACTTAAAAGGGCGACTTCCGTTGTTGGAAATCACCCTTTTTCACGGCTTATTGTTCTGTTACGACCGCTTTGAAGTGCGCATCCATTGCCGCTGCAACACGCAGACCGGAAATGACGGCACTCTCGACCCGTGTCCGTCCGGACGTATCTTTCGGATCGAGAAAGGCATCTCCCGCAAGCCAGAGCGGATGTTGATCGAGCTTCAGATAAGGCGTACGGAAGACGTCGCGCGCCTGCGCATACCGCCAACGTTTGAGTTGGCGGGAGATAATCGTGACCGGTCCGAGCTGCTCCTGCAACAACCGTTCGATTTCCGCAAGCGTCGCGTCTTCCCCTTTGTCATACCACGATTCACTCCAGTCCCCAGCCATATAGACACTCAGAAGCGGGGTCGCCGACACTTCTTTTTGCGCATTGTTGACGATTTTCAACATCCCGGTTGCGAGACCTTCGTCAAGTAGACCGACCTCACCAATTTCGAGTGTTTCCTGAATCTCGAACAACCCGACGAACGTCGGCTCAAACGTCACTTTCCCGAGACGGGCGTGATCGGATTCAACTAACGTCAACGGAGATGCTTCCAGTAAGTCATAGGCTTGTGGCACCGGTGCCGTCAGCAGGATGGCATCATACGTCCGTGTTTCTTCAGAGGCGATGGTTTGAAGTCCGGGTGCATCCGACACAATCCGTTCGACCTGTTCATTTAGATGCACCGGAATTCCACGGGCAATCGATTGGACCAGCTGATTCATCCCGTTGACCGCAATATAGCGGGGAAAGTCATCCCCGAACCATTTTCGGATTAGTCCCTGTTCCAGCCATTCGTCGACTTCCTGCGCTAACTCGTCCGTCCGGACCGTAAAGAAGACAGCCCCATGATCCGCTGTTCCCTGGTCGATCCGTCTCGTCGCCATCCGTCCCCCGACACTTTGGCTTTTTTCGATGACCTCGACCGCATAACCTTCCGTCACCAATTGACGTGCCGCAAAAATTCCGGCGAGCCCACCACCAATAATCCCAATCCGTTTTTGTTGTTCCATCCAAATTCCCCCTCTACTTGCTTCATTTCCACAAGTATAGCGGTTCGCTTGTCAAACCACGCCTTTTAACGTTCTTCGAATATGCTCGTCCGTTCCAGTTCCACCAACAAACGGGCATGGTTGTGATTGAAAAACTGTTGGTGATGCTCCAGTCCGCGCTGGACACACCAACCGATTCCCGTCAGCGCTTCAAACAGACGATAATACGGCAAGTAGACTTCAATCGGCTCCGGTGTCCTGACTTGTCCGTACCCTTGTTGATAGGCGTCAAGTAACCCGGATTCGCTCTGGAAGACATCGCGATCGAGTTTCGTGAAGTCGATCTCCGTCGCTCCGAAACGTGAGGTTTCAAAGTCAATCAATCCAGTGAGGTTCCCCCCGTCTGCGAGCAAGTTACCCAGCCGGAAGTCCAAATGGACGGCGACAGGTCGAGAGGGCTCCGGTAACTCACGTTCACGCCGCTTCAATTCTGTAAAGGCGGCTTGATAGAGGGCAGGTGACAACACCTGTTGAATCGCCGGCTCAAATGAGGTCATCTTCGCATTTCGGAAGACACGCCAGTCCTGTGAGGTAAACGCGCTGAAGCCATCCTCGGCAAAATCGCCGTAAGTATCGCTTGTACACGTGTGGAGTGTTGCATGCAACTGTCCGATTTGCGAAGCCAGTGCCGGTGTCACTGTTTCGATCGTCGAACCGGCAAGTGCTTCGAGTACAAACGCACCCGTCGTCTGTTTGGTTGGTCGCGCCTCCATAAGAATCTTCGGCACGGCGACACGATCGGCTAAATACGTCAACCATCCGTGTTCCCGATACCACTTGTCAGCGGTATAAGGCCGTTTCAAAAAGACGGTCCGACCGTCGCTCAGTACTAACCGGTCGACATCTGAACTGTATGAATCGGTGACGGAAAAGATATCCGCGACGTCGAGATCAAACGATTGAATCCACTCTTCCCGCGTCATGAGGATTCCCCCAATCGTTTTTCGAGAATTTCACCAGGCAGCCCGTCAATCGGTCCAACATACGTCGAGTGAAATCCAAGATTCGTCAAAATCTTTCGCGACGCGAGATGATTCGGATCAATCGTTGCCGTGATGACGGTCAATTCGTGTTCCGTTGCCAGTTCGAGCAACCGTTTGGCGAGCAATGATCCGTAACCGTGACCCCACTGTTCCGGCAATAACATGTAGCCGAGTTCCGCTTCAAACGGTTGCCGTGTATCCCGCGTGACATGACCGATGCCAATCCATGTTCCGTCCTGATAGACGAGGTATGATCCGAGACGGTCATGCCGCTGTTGCTCGATGATCGACGCGAACCGTCGTTTGGCTTCTGTTTCGATTAAGGGATGTTCTGTGATATAGCGCATGACCCGCTCATCGGTGACGAGTGTCGCGTAGGCGGGATAATCCGTTTCTTCCATTTTTCGTAGTTCAATCATGAGGTCGCTCCTTTTACGTTCTATAGTGATCGTGGATAGGTTCAAACAACTTCTCCGTCGAGAGACGGACAACCGCAAAATGTTCGACATTGTAGTGTCCGTGCAAGACTTGATTGTGATGGGCAATCATCTGCTCTGCCGATAAGACATCGGAACCGTTCGTCGTATGTCCGTCAGCAACGAGTGTCACATCAAATCCGTTGACGGTTGCACTGCGGACAGCCGTATCGATACAGTGCTCCGTCTTACAGCCGAGGATGACGACATGTCCGACCTGTTGCTCTTTCAAATGACTGAGCAATGGCGTGCCATGAAACGAATTGGTTGCGGCTTTGTCGAATGTGACCGCCTGATCCGGAATCTGAATCGAGGAGTGCACCGCAAAGCCGGCTCCTTCTCCATTCGCGACATCAAGATCCCGGATGAAGACAATCGTATGATCATGATCGCGCGCTTCTTGCACCACTTGATTGATGACTCCGATGACAGATTCCTTCGCATAAACACCGGACTCTTCGGGTGTCCCTTCGACAAGATCCTGTTGAAAATCGATGACGAGTACCGCTTGTCGCATCTGAATGTACCTCCTTTTGGTTTCTTTACTTTCTTCTTTCCCTTCCCTACTGGAAAATCCTGTTTTTCATAAGAAATTTCAAGTCTTTACGAAACTTTTGATCGGCTTGATGCGTTGAATAAGACGACGGAAAGGATGTGATGTATGGAATTGTTATCGCTCTTTTTTCTGACATTCATCATCGTCTTGGCTGTGAATCTGTTTCTCGACAAGATGATCATGAACCGTGAGATGACACGACATGTCTTTTTTAATAATCTCTTTATCTGCTTCTTGATTTCACTGGTCCTGATAAATATTTTTTATTTGCAATCTTTGATGAGCTGAAAAACAAGACCGTCCACTTGATTCAAGTGAACGGTCTTGTTTCATTCAATAGACTTCGTAGTTTTGCCCGGTCTGTGACCCTTCGATGCTTTTCTCAAATGCTGTCGCGACACGCGATGCCGGAACCGCTTCGAAACCACGGAAAAATGGTCCATACTTCTCGAGTGACTCAATCAACACGTTTGGACTGACACTGTTGATTCGAATCCTCCGTGGCATCTCAATCGCCGCGGCATGAACAAACGCTTTGACCCCGCCGTTCGCAAGAGCAGCGGACGCGCCTTGCCGAATCGGATCGTCCATCATGATACCGGTCGTCAACGTAAAGCTGCCCCCGTCCCGAACCGTCTCCAAACCAAGCAGGACGAGATTGACCTGCCCCTTCAACTTACTGTCGATTCCGATCTGGTTTAACGCCGGTGTCAAATCCGTCAATGGTCCAAAGTGTGCCCCGCCGGTCGCACTGACGACGGCATCGACCGGACCGACCGCTTCGTACATTGAACGTATGCTGGCTTCCGACGTGATGTCGACTTGAACATCCAAACCTGTTCGTCCGGCCTGAATAATCTCATGCCGCTCCCCTAATTGCGTGACGACTGCTTGACCGATTGTTCCACTTGCCCCAACTACTAAAATTCTCATCTGTTTATCCCCCTTCTGATCTGGATTACGTGTTCAGCCTACCGCAAACCGGAAGTTTTTTTCAAGAATTAGCACGATACGTGCGGTAGAACTGAGCAATCCGAAAGCCGACATAGGTCGAATCCCATAACACCGGATAGGTCGTCCTTTGATATATATCCCAATAGCTGATGATGCGTCGTTCAATTCGTTGCAGATAACGGTCGTTTGCTGCGGCAAAAGTTTTCAGCTGTTCTTCGGACCAAGTCTGTAACATCGGTTCAATCCGTTCGAGAATCTCGTAGACATATTCTCCCGTCAGTTCAATTAAATAAAGCAGTACCCAGTCCGTTTTTGCTTGTTCCTGTTCCAGCCGACGAACATACTTTTCACGGATGTATCCGTCATGGTGACGGGTGTACATGCAGTACAGTATCCACCGTTGACGATCAGTTAGGTTTTGAATTTTTTCTTCTTTTACTTCATTTAAGTACAGTCGGGACGGAAGAATCAATGGTTCCTCGAAAAACGTGACATCAATCGTCCCCCAGCTTACCGGCTTGGAAAACCTTAGCGGTAGAAGCCGTATTACGGTCTCAACGTCTTTCGCATAGGACTCGGGAAAAGCCTGAACCCATACTGATTTCTTAGTATGTAGACAGAAATTAAACATTATTCATCTTCTCCTTCGTTAAAAAAATGTTCCATATAAAAAATACCCTTTCAGATATTCGGATCTGAAAGGGTTAAAAATTATTTAATTACTCGACCGTTACCGATTTCGCCAAGTTACGTGGCTTGTCGACGTCGCAATCACGGCCAAGTGCCGCATAGTACGAGATCAACTGAAGCGGTAAGACAGACAAGAGTGGTGACAGGAGCGGCTCGACTGCCGGGATGACGAATGCATCCGTCGGCAATTCGAGACCTTCTGCTGCGATGACACACGCGTTCGCGCCACGTGCGACGACTTCCTTGACGTTGCCTCGGTTGTTGAGGTGAACGTGTGGTTGTGTCACGAGGGCGATGACCGGTGTGTTGTCTTCGATCAAAGCGATTGGACCGTGTTTCAATTCGCCACCGGCATAACCTTCTGCTTGGATGTACGAAATTTCTTTGAGCTTGAGAGCCCCTTCCATTCCGACATACGCATCTTGACCACGACCGATGAAGAACGCATTGCGTGATTCAGACAAGTATTCTGAAGCGATTTCCTGGAACCGTTCTTTTTGTGACATGACGGACTCCATTGCGCTTGAGATTTTTCCGAGTTCTTTCATGAGATCGAAGTTCACGTCGACACCTTTTGCTTGAGCAAGGTCAAACGCAAGGACTGCGAGAACAGCGATTTGTGCTGTATACGCTTTTGTTGACGCCACGGCGATTTCAGGACCTGCATGCAACAAGAGCGTTGCGTTTGCTTCACGCGATAACGTTGATCCTGCAACGTTCGTAATTGTCAGTGCCGGGTGACCGAGTTTTTTCGCTTCGACGAGAACTGCACGGCTGTCCGCTGTTTCACCTGATTGTGAAAGGAAGAGGAACAGTGGTTTCTCAGTCAAGAGCGGCATGTTGTAGCCGAACTCAGACGAAATGTGGACTTCTGTCGGGATACCCGCGATTTGTTCGATCAATTGTTTTCCGATCAATCCTGCATGGTAGCTTGTTCCGCAACCGATGATGTAGACACGATCACGTCCGAGGACTAAATCACGGACTGACTGATCGAGTGTGATTTCACCTGACTCGTTTTGGTATTTCTGAACGATATTCCGGATAACAGCCGGCTGCTCGTCCATTTCTTTGAGCATATAGTGCGCGTACGTGCCTTTTTCGATATCTGATGCATCGATTTCCGCTGTATACGCGTCACGCTCTTTGACGTTTCCGTCTAAATCTTGGATTGTGACACTGTCACGCGTCAAGATGATCATTTCGCCGTCATGCAACTCAACGAATTGATCCGTTACTTGAAGCATAGCCATTGCGTCAGACGCAACAACGTTGAACGTACCGTCACCGAGACCTACAAGAAGTGGTGATTTATTTTTTGCGACGTACAAGACATCCGGGTTCTCGGCATCGATTAAAGCGAGTGCATACGAACCGTGAAGCACACGAAGTGTTTGACGGAATGCTTCTGTCACGTCACCTGTTGCGGCAAAGTTCTTTTCGATCATCTGCACGATAACTTCTGTATCCGTGTCGCTGAGTAAATCAACATTGAGTTCTGCTTTTAACTGCTCATCGTTTTCGATGACACCGTTATGCACGAGTGTGAAACGTGATGAAGCACTTTGGTGTGGGTGGGCATTCGGTACACTTGGGACACCGTGTGTCGCCCAACGTGTGTGACCAATTCCAACAAGACCGTCTGCTTCTGCAGGAACAACTTCGCGTAGCGCAGCAATCCGGCCGACTTCTTTATGGACTTGAACGCCGTCGTTGACGAACGCAAGACCAGCCGAATCATAACCGCGGTACTCGAGTTTTTCGAGTCCCTTTAATAAAATTTCCTTTGTGTTAACCTGTCCGATCATACCTACGATACCGCACATAATACATTCTCTCCCATTTACAAGTATTTCCCTGAAGAGGAAACGGCTCTTGTCGAGAGTTGTCATGACGCATCTGTTTGTCCGTCTAATCACTTAAACGATTTCAGATGGGTTTTCGGTACTGACATGGTACCGGGAGGCATCCGCCGAATGATTCGATAAACCTCCACCTCGTCAGCTGCCTATCACATAGTCAGCCCTGGCGCTTTCATTTCTGTCCGACCCCGTTTCTGTCCGACTTTACAATCATACGAACTTTATTTAGAAAAAGCAAGAAAGGTAACGTATTTGTAACTATTCCCGATATTTTTCTAAACGATACCTCTAATACCTAGATTTTGTAAAAAACTCTTTATTTATTTTTTGCTCTACTTTTGCTTTTTGTCTTGTGTCCGTTTGATGATGCTTCTTTATCATGTGAAACAGGAATGCATTTTTCATGCGACTTCTACAGGACCACCAGGAACAGGCAAGACCCGGTTGTCGAGAGACGACAGCTAGCTTGCGTTCCGCCTGAGAAAAGCGCGGGAAAACAAGCATTTCGACAGAGCCCCCCTGACAATCCGTCCAACAAAAAAAGGAGCGGATATTCATCCGCCCCTCCGATTTACTCAGTTTTCTTGTAATGCGTAATTTTCACGGACAACGTTCGCAATCCGCTCAACGTACATGTCACACGCTTCTTGCGTCGGCGCTTCCGCCATGACACGGACAAGTGGTTCTGTTCCTGATGCGCGGACGAGGATCCGACCGTTGCCGGCCATTTCCGCTTCGACTTCCGCAATAATGGCTTGAACAGCCGGACCGTTCATTGCACCGTTTTTATCCGAAACACGGATATTGACGAGACGTTGCGGGAAGATCGGCATTTCGGCTGCAAGTTCCGACAACTTTTTGCCTGTCGCCTTCATGATTTGTAAGAGCTGGACGCCTGACAGCATGCCGTCGCCTGTTGTGGAGTAATCCATGAAGATGATATGACCCGACTGTTCGCCGCCGAGTGTATAGTTGTTTTTACGCATTTCTTCAACGACATACCGGTCACCGACTGCTGTCTGTAAAGCCGTCATACCGTGTTCTTCAACCGTCTTGTGGAAACCGAGGTTACTCATGACGGTCGCGACGATCGTGTTGTCTTTTAAGCGGCCGATCTCGTTGAGGTATTTCCCACAGATGAACATGATTTTATCGCCGTCGACGATTTTACCGTTCTCGTCGATCGCGATTAAGCGGTCGCCGTCGCCGTCAAATGACAGACCGACGTCTGCGCCTTTTTCAAGGACGAAGTCAGCTAAATGTTCAGGGTGCGTCGAGCCGACACCTTCGTTGATGTTCAAACCGTTTGGTGTCGTTCCGATTGTCGAGACTTCCGCTTCGAGATCACCGAACAGACGTGGTGCGAGGCTTGATGTTGCACCGTGCGCGCCGTCGATGGCGACATGGATACCAGAGAAATCTTCATCTGATGTCTGACGTAACATGTGAAGGTACTTTTGTGCGCCTTCATAGTAATCGTGGACGAATCCAAGCTCTTTACCGGACGGACGCGGCAACGTATCTTCCGCTTCGTCCAGCAAGCCTTCGATTTCAAGTTCTGTTGCATCATCGAGCTTGAAGCCGTCTGAACCGAAGAATTTGATTCCGTTGTCTTCGACCGGATTATGTGACGCCGAAATCATGACGCCTGCTGTCGCATCCATCGTCTTCGTCAAGTATGCGACACCCGGTGTCGAGATGACACCAAGACGCATGACTTCCGCTCCGATTGACAGGAGTCCGGCAATCAAGGCATTTTCAAGCATTTGTCCAGAGACACGTGTATCGCGCCCGATTAATACTTTCGGACGTGTGCTTTCGTGTTTCGTTAAGACATACCCGCCTGTCCGACCGAGACGATATGCCAGTTCAGGTGTCAATTCTACGTTTGCGACGCCGCGAACGCCGTCAGTTCCAAAATACTTACCCATATACTATTTCCTCATTTCACAAAGTTGATTTAATTGGCTTGAACCGATGTCCGGGGAATCGCTTTGAGCGTGATATCCATATGATCCGGACGAAGAACGTCAAACGCTTTTGACGTCTGATAAGAAATCGGTAAGCCGTGTGTACCTTCTTTTAAGCCGGTCACATCAATGACCGCTTTAATATCTGTTGCATCAATCGATGCAAGATCCGCTTCACTTCCACGGACGACGAGATCAATCGTTTGTTCGTAATCAATCGTATACTTCGACTCATCAAATCCGTTTAGCGTTACCGTGACACCGGAAATTGTTTTTTCGGCCCGATCCTCGACAGTTTCTGTCGTCGCTTTGGCATTTTCCTTCTCGACGACGATGCTGACTGTAATCGAAGTTGGTTCCATTGCTGTCACGTTGTCAGGCTCAATCAGTTTGATCGTCCGATCGACCGTCTTCGTTAATCCTTTTAAGGAAACGGGTTCCGTCGAAACGGAACCGATCCGCGACAACTCTTCTTTTGTTCCATACAATCGGGCTTCTGTCGTAACGGGAACAATCTTGACGACTTTGTAGCCTTTCTTGACAGTATCTTTGGTTTCGACGTTAATCGGAACGGTTTTACTTTCTTTATAGACTGGAACTGTGACTTCCAGTTGTTCCGGATCATAAGTAGCACTGATGGCATTTCCGTTCGCATCCGTTGCCTTGACGTTAAAGGACTCCGTAAACGTCTCAGCCCGGCCCGTCACATCGATCGGAACTTGGATTGCTGTGATCGCCTGAAGTTTTTCTGCCCCGCCGGTCACGGAGACCGTTTGACGGGTCGGCTGTGCTTCACCGACAACATAACCTTCTGCGATTTTATTTTTGTTCAGCAACGCCACTTGAACAGGAACTTCTTTCGTGACTTTTTTATCAAGGAACACTTCAATCGTTTCCTGTTTTGGTGTCACTTCGACATCTTTACCAAACCCGTCGGCAGATAGTCGTACGCGGTGATACCCTGGATCCAGCCCCGTCAAGTCAATCGACAGACCAAAGTCTTTAACGAGCCGAAGCATCGTCAAACTGCTCGATGGTCCTTTAACCGTCGTCTCGATGGTTTTTGGAATATTATAGGCGACCCACTGCGTTTCATCATAATTGACTGATACCGGTACGTCAAACTTTGCTGAGCCTTGACCGGCAATCGGTAACAGGCTCGCCGCATCACTTTTGACGGTCGAATTGGTTCCTGCCACCATCAGGTAGAGCATGACGGCAAGCAAAACCGCAACGATGCGGAGAAACCAGCGTTCATTGAACCATTTTTCGAACATTATTTTTTCGCCCCCATCCAATTCAAGAAGGAAGTATTCGTCGGTTCGGCTTTGACAATCGTCTCCAGTAACTTCGCCCGGAGTGATGCTTCATCAAGCTCCCGGTACAAACGACCATTGATGGCAAGGGAAACACCACCTGTTTCTTCCGATACAACCAGTGTGACGCTGTCCGTCACTTCGCTGACACCGATTGCTGCCCGGTGACGCGTCCCGAGATCCTTTGAGATATGTGCACTCTCAGAAAGCGGCAGGTAACAAGCAGCAGCTGCCAGTTTCCCTTGTTGGACGATGACCGCTCCATCATGCAGTGGTGTATTCGGAATAAAAAGATTGATCAATAACTGGCTCGTAATTTGTGATCCGAGCGGAATGCCCGTCTCAACATATTCACTGAGACCCGTTTCCCGCTCAATCGTAACGAGTGCTCCAATCCGGCGTTTGGACATGTATTGAGCAGATGTCACGAGCGCATCGACGATCCGGACTTGTTCATCTTCGTCACTGATGGCGCTCCGCGAAAAGAATTTACTCGTTCGACCGAGATGTTCCAGCCCCCGGCGTAATTCTGGCTGGAAAATGATGATAATCCCGAGCAGACCGTACGTGATGATTTGGTTCAGCAGAAATTGTAACGTCTTCAGTCCGAAGAATCCGCTTAAGAACCAGCTGATCAAAATGACCGAAATCCCTTTGATCAATTGAACTGCCTTTGTGCCTTTGACAATGATCATCAGACGGTAAATGACGAATGTCACGACCGCGATATCAATCACATCATTAATATAATCGTACCAATGTACGTTTTCTCCCAGTTTCAACAATTGAAATTGAAGTGGTTGC
>Ga0308158_10001211_pt1 | contig 28885 bp, 22 predicted proteins | sample PhyBR2_FD_201038 | JGI IMG/M metagenome (GOLD analysis project Ga0308158, IMG submission 201038) | Phyllosphere microbial communities from UC Gill Tract Community Farm, Albany, California, United States - DLSLB.R2 | ecosystem: Host-associated > Plants > Phyllosphere > Unclassified | place: USA... | reverse complement strand
CAAAGAAGCTAAAATTGTTGCTGATGCTAAAGCGTTGGCTGAAACATTGAAAGCTCTTGAAATTAAAATTTCTGCTAAAGCAGGTGGTGAGAAATTATTTGGTTCAATCACAAATATTGATATCGTTGCAGCTTTAGAAAAAGCAGGTCAATCAATCGACAGAAAATTCATCACTTCTGGAATCGTTAAACGTACTGGAAAATATTCAGCTACTGTAAGATTACACAGAGATGTAATTGTTGAATTAGCTTACGAAATCGTTGCTGAAAAAGCTTAATTTCTAAGTATATAAAAATAAAATCCCGATGAAAGTCGGGATTTTTTTTGTTTGATGGTATTGTGAAGAACGGGCGCCATCTCATCTTTTTTTTAAATTTTTAATAATTTGGAACGGGATTACTTCGTTCCTTGCAATGACATGAAATACACAAGACTTACAAAAGAACAATTTGAAGAATTGCATCCTGAGTTTACTAACTTTTTAGCAACTCAGTCTATCGATAAGGCAGAATGGGATAAAATAAAAACAGTGAAGCCGGAGGTGGCTGAGCAGGAATTGGATGTTTTTTCTGATTTGATATGGGAAGGTGTTTTGTCGAAAGCAGAATATTTGGAGCATTTTTCTAAAAATCATATTTTTCTTTTTCAAGCTTTTGATACTTATGTGCAGTCTATTGTTTTGAAATCATTAGTAGCTGATGTTGACTTTTTGACTAAAGAAGGATTGCAATGGCTTAGTGATAATATGTTTACGGAAACTATTGAAATGAAAGTGGGTAAAAAAGTATTTACAGAAGAACGAAATCCTTCTATTTTTGCATTGATTCAACAAGGTGCTTTTTTGAGTGACGGGCAATTGTTTAAACAAATAAATTCGATTATTGAGTCGTAATTTGAAATAATAAAAGGTGTTATTTCTTTTAAATTGGTTATTTTAGTAGGCTGTTTAAAGCAACTAAAATGACCAATTTTTTTATATGGATGTTCTAAATACGATTCAAAAATTAAGAGAAGAACTCAATCTTCATAATTACAATTATTATGTGTTGGATAATGCTACAATATCTGATTATGAGTTTGATATAAAATTAAAAGAGCTTCAGGATTTGGAAAATAAATATCCGGAGTATTTTGATGCTAATTCGCCAACGCAAAGAGTAGGTGGGGTAATTACTAAAAATTTTCAAACCATTCCGCATACACATCGTATGTATTCTTTGGATAATTCGTATTCTAAAGAAGATTTATTGGATTGGGAGAATCGTATTCAGAAGGTTTTAGGAAATGTTGATTTGCAATATGCCTGCGAATTAAAATACGACGGTGCGTCGATTAGTATTACGTATGAAAACGGAAAATTAGTTCGTGCAGTTACCCGTGGTGATGGTTTTCAGGGAGATGATGTGACTAATAATATCAAAACAATCCGCTCGATTCCTTTGACTTTAAAGGGGGAAAACTACCCTGAAAAGTTTGATATTCGCGGTGAGATTATTTTACCTTTTGCTGGTTTTGAAAAAATGAATCAGGAATTGATTGAGATTGGTGAAACACCATATTCTAATCCTCGAAATACAGCTTCAGGTAGTTTAAAGTTACAAGATAGTGCAGAAGTTGCTAAGCGTCCTTTGGAGTGTTTGTTGTATTTTGTTACAGGTGAAAATTTACCTTTTTCGTCTCAGTTTGAAGGATTGGTTTCGGCTCGAAATTGGGGATTTAAAGTGCCTAGTGAAGCTAAACTGGTTAATAGTTTACAGGAAGTTTTTGAATTTATTGATTATTGGGATACACACCGACATAATTTACCTTATGAAACCGATGGGGTGGTGGTAAAAGTAAATAATTTGCACTATCAGGAAGAATTAGGGTATACAGCAAAATCGCCTCGTTGGGCAATGGCTTATAAGTTCAAAGCCGAGCAGGTGGCTACCAAATTAAATTCGATTTCGTATCAGGTAGGAAGAACGGGGGCAATAACTCCTGTGGCTAATTTAGAGCCGGTACAATTGGCGGGAACTATTGTAAAAAGGGCTTCATTACATAATGCTGATCAAATTGAGAAATTAGATATTCGAATTAACGATACTGTTTTTGTAGAAAAAGGAGGAGAGATCATCCCTAAAATTATTTCAGTAGATCTGACTAAGCGGCCGGAAAATTCAGAACCTACTAAATATGTTACCCATTGTCCGGAATGTCAAACTGAATTGGTTCGAAACGAAGGAGAGGCTAATCATTATTGTCCTAATTTTTACGGTTGTCCACCGCAGATTATCGGCAGGATTCAGCATTTTATTTCGCGTAAAGCAATGGATATTGAAGGCTTAGGAGGAGAAACGGTAGCGTTGCTTTATAATAATGGTTTGGTTCATAATTATGCGGATTTGTATGAATTAAAAGTAGAGGATATTTTGCCTTTAGAGCGAATGGCTCAAAAATCAGCTGAGAATTTGGTTAATGGAGTAGAGAATTCAAAAAGGATTCCTTTTGAAAGCGTATTGTTTGCACTTGGAATTCGTTTTGTGGGTGAAACCGTGGCTAAAAAATTGGCAAAACATTATAAAAATATAGAGGCGCTAAGTCAGGCTACTTTGTTAGATTTGGTGCTGGTGGATGAGATTGGAGAGCGAATAGCACAAAGCGTTATCGACTTTTTTGAAAATGCCGAAAACAGAATTATCATTGAAAGGTTAAAACAATATGGTGTTCAATTTGAAATTGTAGAGAAAGTAAATTTGAATGCAACTGATAAATTGGCGGGGAAAACCTTTGTTGTTTCAGGAGTTTTTGCTCAATTTTCACGTGATGAATTGAAAAAAGCTATTGAAGATAATGGCGGGAAAGTAGGGAGTTCAATATCTTCTAAAACCGATTATGTGGTTGCAGGAGATAATATGGGACCGGCTAAATTAGAAAAGGCGAGTAAGTTGAATATTCCAATTATTTCGGAAACTGATTTTATGGAAATGTTAGCTGCAAATTGATGTTGGTGTTTCGACTTAAAAAAAAACAATTTGAATTGCGAAATAAGTGTTAAGAATTTAACAAAAAGTTTTAAATCGTCGTTATACTTTTTTAGATTTGCCGCCTTTAGTGTAACTTAATTAATTAATTTTGTTTACGAATAAAGATAAGTTATGCTTTTAAATTACTTAAAAGAGTTTTTAGTAAAGAAAATATTAAAAAATAGCTTACTTAATGTAAAGCCAGGCTCTTTTTATGCTAATATAGAAACAGTAGGCTTAATTGTAGACGAAAGTTATTTTAATCACACACAATTGTTGGTTAAAGAGTTAGTCTCAAACGGAATTGCTGAAGAGAACATCGAATTATTGGTTTATAAAAGTAAATTAAAAAAAGATTTTACTTCTTCGGTTACAAAGTTAGGATCAAGTCATTTAAGCTGGAAAGGCCAGATTGAAAATCAGGCGGTAAACGATTTTTTAGCTAAGGATTTTGATTTATTGGTGAGTTATTATGATGTTGACAAGGCGGTTTTGCTGGTTGCAACAAACGAATCGAAGGCTAAATTTAAAGTTGGTTTTTCGGCTATAGACAAACGATTGAATAATTTGATGATTAATACCAACTCAGAAAATTATAAAATCTTTGTTCAGGAATTATTCAGGTATTTAAAAATATTAAACAAAAAATAGAATCTAAAACATGCAATCATTAATAGGAACTGGTGTTGCTCTTGTGACTCCTTTCAAAGAAGATTTTTCAATTGACACCGAAGCATTAAAAAAAATTGTGAATTTTTCTGTAGATGGCGGAATTGAATATCTGGTTATTTTAGGAACAACTGCAGAAAACGCAACACTTAGCAATGACGAAAAAGAATTGGTTATCCAAACTGTTATTGAGGCTAATAATGGTCGTTTACCATTGGTTTTAGGTGTAGGTGGAAATAACACTATGAAAGTTGTTGAAGAGCTAAAAACAAGAGATTTGTCTCCTTATGTGGCAATTCTTTCGGTTTCTCCTTATTACAATAAGCCTTCACAAGAGGGGATTTATCAGCATTTCAAAGCTATTGCTGAGGCTTCTCCAATACCGGTAATTGTATATAATGTTCCTGGTAGAACTTCGAGTAATATGTTGCCAAAAACAGTTTTGCGTTTAGCAAATGATTTCGAAAATATTGTTGCTATTAAAGAAGCAGCCGGTGATATTGTTCAGGCAATGCAGTTGTTGAAAGACAAACCGGCAGATTTCCATGTGATTTCAGGAGATGACATGACGGCTCTGGCAACTGTATTAGCGGGAGGTTCCGGAGTGATTTCGGTTATTGCGCAAGGTTTTCCAAAAGAATTTTCTGAGATGATTAGATTGGGATTAAACCGTAAAGTTGACGAAGCATTCAAATCGCAATATTTATTGTTTGATTGTATTGATATGATTTTTGAACAAGGAAATCCGGCTGGAATCAAGCAGGTTTTTCAGGCTTTAGGAATAGCTGAAAATACAGTTAGGCTTCCATTGGTAACTGTAGGTGAATCCTTACAGAAGAGAATCGCTGAATTTGTGAAAAGAATAGACAAATAAGTAGTTTTTGCTCGATTTTTTTAAGCTAAGAAATATTTTGTAGTCGCTAAATTAATAACTAAATTTGCCACCGAAACTTCGGTATGATTTTTTATAGGTTCAAAAGCCTGTATTTTAAAGAAAAAATAAAAAAATGAAGAAAATTGTATCCTTATTGCTTCTTGTTGCCCTTTTTGGTTCATGTAATGAATACCAAAAAGCATTAAAAAGCGAAGATGTTTCGAAAAAGTTTGCTATGGCAGATACGCTATATGCGCAGGCTAAATATACTAAGGCATTGCGTCTTTTTGAACAAGTTGCTCCTGAATACAGAGGAAAACCTCAGGCTGAAAAACTGTTTTATATGTATGCGCAGTCTTATTACAAGACTAAACAATACCATTTGGCAGCGTATCAGTTTGAAAGTTTTGTTTCAGGATATCCAAAAAGCGTAAAAGCGGAAGAAGCAGCATTTTTAGGTGCTAAAAGTTATTCTATCTTATCGCCTACCTATAGTTTAGATCAGGCAGATACTTTTAAGGCTATTGAAAAAATGCAGTCTTTCATTGATAGATATCCAAATTCAGCCTATTTAGCAGAAGCCAATGGATTAACTAAGTTGTTGTCTGAAAAAATAGAACAAAAAGTATACGAAAACGCTAAAGGTTACAATACTATTTCTGATTTCAAATCGGCATTAGTTGCTTTTGATAATTTTGTTGCTGATTATCCGGGAACTAAATTTAAAGAAGATGCTTTGTTTTATAAATTCGATTCAGCATACCAATTAGGAATTAATAGTGTGCCTGCAAAAATGCAGGAAAGATTGAATGTTGCTAAAACTTCATATCAAAATTTGATTAAGTTTAAAGCAGATACAAAATATAAAGAAAAAGCAGACGAGATGTATGCTCGTGTGGAACAAGAATTACAAAAATATACTAAATAAATATAAGTCATGGATTTAAAAAAGACGAATGCTCCAGTAAACACAATAACGTACAATAAAACGCTTATTGAACAACCTACGGGGAATGTGTATGAAGCAATTACCATTATGGCTAAAAGAGCAAACCAAATTAATTCTGAAATTAAAAAAGAATTAACAGAGAAATTAGAAGAGTTTGCTACATATAATGACAGTCTTGAAGAAGTTTTTGAAAATAAAGAACAAATCGAGGTTTCTAAATTCTATGAAAAATTACCAAAACCACACGCTTTGGCAGTTCAGGAATGGTTAGATGGTAAAATTTATCACAGAGAATCAAACAAATAAGATACTATGTCAGTTTTAAGCGGTAAAAAGATTTTGCTAGGTGTTTCTGGCGGAATTGCCGCCTATAAAACAGCTTCTTTAGTACGACTTTTTATAAAAGCAGGTGCACATGTCCAAGTGATAATGACACCTGCTTCTAAGGATTTTGTAACCCCACTTACATTATCCACCTTATCTAAAAATCCGGTTTATTCCACATTTTTTAATCAGGACGAAGAAGATGAAAAATGGAATAATCATGTTGAATTAGGTTTATGGGCTGATTTGATGATTGTTGCGCCCGCAACTGCAAATACCTTGTCTAAGATGGCAAATGGTAATTGTGATAATTTGCTTATTGCAACTTATTTATCGGCAAAATGCCCGGTTTATTTTGCGCCTGCGATGGATTTGGATATGTATAAACATCCTTCAACTTTAGCGAGTTTTAAAGCATTAGGAAATTTTGGTAACATTATAATTCCTGCTGAAAGCGGAGAATTAGCCAGTGGTTTATCCGGTGAAGGGAGAATGGCTGAACCCGAGAATATAGTGGCTTTTCTGGAAGCCGATCTAGAAAGTAAATTGCCTTTGAAAGGTAAAAAAATCTTAATTACTGCCGGGCCTACTTATGAGGCCATCGATCCGGTGCGTTTTATCGGAAATCATTCTTCGGGTAAAATGGGCTTTGATATTGCAAAAAGTGCAGCTAATTTAGGTGCTTCAGTTATTTTAGTTAGTGGTCCCACGCATTGTGAGGCAAATCATTCCTTAATACAAGTAGTTAAAGTTACTTCGGCGCAGGAAATGTTTGATGCATGCCATCAATATTATAATGAAGTTGATGCTGCCATTGCTGCCGCAGCTGTAGCTGATTATAGACCAAAAACGGTAGCTGATCAAAAGATTAAAAAGTCAGCAGACAATTTTGTTGTTGAGCTTGAAAAAACAGAAGATATCCTGCTTTCACTGGGGAAAAACAAAAAACAACAATTTTTAATTGGTTTTGCTTTGGAAACTGAAAATGAAATTGAGAATGCTAAGGCTAAAATTCAGAAAAAAAACTTAGATTTGATTGTTTTAAATTCTTTACAGGATGAAGGTGCCGGTTTTCAAAAATCAACCAATAAAATTACTTTTATCGATAAGGAATTTAAAATTGAACCGATGGAGTTAAAATCCAAAGAAGCGGTTGCTGATGATATTTTAAATAAAGTAATAGCTCATTTTCATGAATAAGATAATCGTCTTTTTTTTAGTATTAAGCTTTGGTTTTGTTCAGGGACAACAGTTAAATTGTACTGTAACTGTTAATGCTCAAAAAATGGGTAATCCCAATCAGCAAATTTATAAGACATTAGAAACTTCGTTGAACGAGTTTGTCAATAAAACCGATTGGACTACACAGAATTACAAGCAGCAGGAAAAGATTAATTGTTCAATGTATATTACTTTGCTTTCGCATAGTTCTGATCAGTTTACGGCAACAATTCAGGTGCAATCTTCCCGTCCTGTTTTTGATTCTTCTTATGAAACACCTGTGTTGAATGTTAATGATAAGGATTTTAGTTTTACTTATACAGAGTTTGAAAATTTAGCATTTAATGTGAATTCATTTCAATCTAATCTTATTTCGGTGATTTCTTTTTATAGTTATGTAATTATCGGAATGGACAAGGATACATTTGAATTAAAATCAGGTGATCCGGCTTATCAAACAGCGCAAACTATAGCAACAGTTGCCCAGCAAAGTGCTTACAAAGGATGGAGTCAGCTTGATGGAAACCAAAATCGTTATTTTTTAATTAATGATTTGTTATCGCCTACTTATACTGAAATCAGAAAGACCTTGTTTGATTATCATCAGGCTTTGGACGCAATGACGACCGATTCAAAATCGGCAAAAGAAAAAGTGAAAACCTCTTTGATTGCATTAAATAAATTGAATAATTCAAAGCCAAATGCTTATTTGACCCGCGGTTTTTTTGATGCAAAATCTGATGAAATTGTTTCTATCTTTTCAGGAGGTCCTAATTTATCCATTAGTGATTTAGTAGATAATTTGAATAAAATTTCGCCTATGAATTCCAGTAAATGGGCAACGTTTAAGTTTTAATTATTTTTTTTAATTATCCAACACAACAACTTATATAAATACAATTAATGATTACTGCGCTATCAATAAAAAACTATGCTTTAATTGAAAAATTAGCTATTGATTTTTCTAAAGGATTTTCGATTATTACGGGAGAAACCGGTGCGGGAAAATCCATTATTTTAGGTGCTTTAGGACTGGTTTTAGGGAAACGTGCCGATTTGACTTCTTTGAAAAACAAGGAAGAAAAATGTATTATCGAAGCCCAATTTGATGTTTCAAAATACAATTTAAAAGCTTTTTTCGAAGCTAATGATTTGGATTACGAAGATGAAACAATTATAAGAAGAGAGATTTTACCTTCTGGAAAATCACGTGCTTTTATTAATGATAGCCCTGTGAATCTTCAGGAATTACAGGATTTAGGATTGTTTTTGATTGATATTCATTCGCAGCAACAAACAAGGGAACTTACCGATGAAAATGTACAGTTTGATATTATTGATGCTATTGCTGTTAACCAGCAATTAATTTCAGATTATCAAACACTTCTTAAAAGTTATAAATCAGATAAGACACAATTGAATTCGCTTATTAAAAAACAAAGTGAATCCAATAAAGAGCAGGAATATCATACTTTTTTGTTGAACGAATTGCTTGCTGCCCAATTAAAATCGGGAGAACAGGAAGAATTGGAAAGTGTTTTTGAGCAACTGAATAATGTTGAAATAATAAAAGAATCTATCGATAAATCGTTGGTTATTGCGAATGAAGAACAATTTGGAGTCTTAAATAATCTTAAAGAAATTAAAACAGCTATTCAAAAAATTGCTTCTTTTTCGACGGAGTATAGAGAGTTGTTGGAAAGAATCGATAGTTTGACGATTGAATTTGATGATATTGCGACGGAAATGAATCGTTGTTCTGAAAAAATAACGCATGATCCTGAGCAATTAGAGCAAATTAACCAAAAGCTGCAATTGATTTATAATTTGCAAAAAAAGCATCAGGTTACAACTGTGGATGATTTATTGGCTATTCAGGTTAAATTGGAGAATGAGGTTGTCGAATTAGGAAATATCGAAGAAGAAATTGCGCTTTTGAATGTGAAAATTCAGGAAAAAGCTTCTGAATTAGGTGCTTTAGCTACTACTATCCATGATAAACGAATTCAGGCAATTCCTGTTTTATCTGAAAAAATGATTCAGATATTAGCGACTTTGGGAATGCCTAATACACGTTTTAATATAGAGGTTTCCCAAGGCGAAACTTATTTTGCTAATGGAAAAGACGAGTTGCAATTTTTGTTTTCGGCTAATAAAGGAACTGATTTCGGATTGCTGAAAAAAGTGGCTTCGGGAGGAGAGATGTCCCGAATTATGCTAGCTGTAAAAGCTATTTTGGCACAATATTCTAAATTACCAACTTTAATTTTTGATGAAATTGACACCGGAGTTTCGGGAGAGATTGCTATAAAAATGGGAGAAATCATGAAGGAAATGAGTAAGACCATGCAGATATTTGCCATTACCCATTTGCCACAAATTGCCGCTAAAGGCGATGCTCATTTTAAAGTATTTAAATCAACAATTGACGAGGATACTCAATCAGAATTAAAATTACTATCAGAAGAAGAGCGTGTTGTTGAAATAGCACAAATGCTATCGGGAACTATTGTTTCTGATTCAGCTCTAAATCATGCAAAAGCCTTGTTGAACTAAAAAAATGCTCTATATTTGCCAACCAAAATGATGGCTTTTTCTTGACAAAGCATTGTTTCATTTACCTAAAAAAAGAATAAAAATATAATATTGATACCCTATGATCATAGAACCTAGAATGAGAGGATTTATTTGCTTGACAGCACATCCGGTTGGATGCGAGCAAAGTGTTAAAAATCAAATTGAGTATGTTAAATCAAAAGGAGCCATTGATGGTGCTAAGAAAGTACTGGTAATTGGTGCTTCTACAGGTTTTGGTTTGGCTTCAAGAATTTCAAGTGCTTTTGGTTCAGATGCAGCAACTATCGGAGTATTTTTTGAAAAACCACCTATGGCTGGAAAAACAGCTTCACCAGGTTGGTACAATTCTGCAGCTTTTGAAAAAGAAGCGCATAAAGCTGGTTTGTACGCTAAAAGTATCAATGGAGATGCTTTTTCAAATGAAGTAAAAAGAGAAACTTTAGATTTAATTAAGGCTGATTTAGGTCAGGTTGATTTAGTAATTTACAGTTTGGCTTCTCCGGTTCGTACAAATCCTAATACAGGAATTACACACCGTTCTGTTTTAAAACCTATTGGAAGTACTTTTACAAATAAAACAGTTGATTTTCATACAGGAAAAGTTTCTGAAGTTTCTATTGAACCATGCAGTGGTGACGATATCGAAAATACAATTGCCGTAATGGGAGGTGAAGACTGGGCAATGTGGATTGACGCTTTAAAAGCAGAAAATTTATTAGCTCCGGGAGCAAATACAGTTGCTTATTCTTATATTGGACCATCAGTTACTGAGGCGGTTTATAGAAAAGGAACTATAGGACGTGCAAAAGATCATTTAGAAGCTACAGCTTTCGAAATTTCGGATAATTTAGCTGATATTAACGGAAAAGCGTATGTTTCGGTAAACAAAGCGTTGGTTACTCAGGCAAGTTCTGCAATTCCGGTAATTCCGTTGTATATTTCTTTATTGTATAAAATAATGAAAGCTGAAGGAATTCACGAAGGTTGTATTGAACAAATCCAACGTTTATACCAACAAAGATTGTTTACAGGTGGAGAAGTACCTGTTGACGAAAAAGGAAGAATCCGCATTGACGATTGGGAAATGCGCGAAGATGTTCAGGCTCAGGTTGCTCAATTGTGGGAACAGGCAACTACTGAAAATTTAGCTGAAATAGGAGATTTAGAAGGATACAGAAAAGATTTCTATAATTTATTTGGTTTCGATTTAGCAGGAGTAGATTATAAAGCTGAAGCAGACGAAATGGTTCAGGTGGAAAGTATCGCCTAATTTTATTTCGAAAAGAATAAAAATAATTTTTTGATAATGCGTCTTGATTTTAAATGTATAAAAGCATTTAAAATTAAGGCGCATTATTGATTAAAGATTATCTTTGTTAAAATATTACATTTATATTGTATAATTAATACCGCTTTTAAGAATATGTATTTTTCTTTGATTATTCCCGTGTATAATCGTCCGGACGAAGTCGATGAACTTTTGGAAAGTTTATCAAAATCAGATTATAAAGAAGATTTTGAAGTTGTGATTGTAGAAGATGGTTCTACAATTAAATGCGAAGATGTTGTGAATCAATATGTAGGCAAATTGACGATTTCCTATTATTTCAAAGAAAATTCAGGTCCCGGAGATTCCAGAAACTACGGAATGAGAAAGGCTAAAGGCGATTATTTCATCATATTTGATTCGGATTGTATTATTCCTGCTGAATATTTGACTGAAGTGGATAAGGCTTTAAAAGAAGATTCTGTAGACTGTTTTGGAGGTCCTGATAAAGCATTGGACAGTTTTTCGGACATTCAAAAAGCAATTAATTTTGCTATGACTTCTTTTCTGACAACTGGGGGAATAAGAGGAGGCTCTGAAAAAATAGGAAAGTTCCAACCGAGAAGTTTTAATATGGGAATTTCCCGAAAAGCATTTGAAGCTTCAAATGGTTTTGGGAATATTCATCCGGGTGAAGATCCTGATTTGTCAATTCGATTATGGAATTTAGGTTTTGAAACCAGACTTTTTTCCAAAGCTTATGTGTATCATAAAAGAAGAATTGACTGGGAAAAATTTTCAGTTCAGGTAAATAAATTTGGAAAAGCACGACCAATTTTGAATAGTTGGTATCCGCAATATAGCAAGTTGACATTCTTTTTTCCATCGGTGTTTATTATAGGTTTAGCACTGGCGATTGCTTTATTGATATTTACCTATGATTTTTTAGCACAATTGTATTGTGTTTACTTTTTTGTAATATTTTTAGTGTCAAGTTTTCAAAATAAAAGTATAAAAATTGGTTATCTTTCGGTAACAGCGGTTTGGAAACAATTTTCAGGTTATGGTTTGGGCTTTTTAGAGTCTTATATTAAAGTGATTATTTTGAAGAAAAAGCCGGAAGAAGCTTTTCCTCAATTATTTTTTAAAGTATAATGATGCCTAAAATTATTGGTTTAACAGGAGGGATAGGCAGCGGTAAAACTACTATTGCTAATTATTTTGCTTTATTAGGGATTCCTGTTTATATAGCTGATGATGCGGGTAAAAAAGTAATGCAAACTCAAGAAGTTCTTGAGGCTATAAAAGAGCAATTTGGTACAGCTATTTTTGACGATAATAAGTTAAACAGGGCAAAATTAGCTGAGATTGTGTTTGGGAATCCTGAGCAATTAAAAGCTTTAAATGCTATAGTTCATCCTGCTATAAGGCAAGATTTTAAAGATTGGCTGATTCAGTATCAAAAAGCCCCAATTATTGTTTATGAATCGGCAATTTTATTTGAGAGCGGAAGGTATGCTGATTTTGATTATATACTAACAATAACTGCGCCTTTAGAAATTAGAATTGAGCGCGTTTTAAAAAGAGAGTCAATTAGTCGCGATCAGGTATTGAGTAGAATTAATTCGCAATTGACAGATGATGAGCGCGTTTCAAAAAGTGATTTTGTTGTCGAGAATATTGATATTGATTTGACTAAGCATAAAATCGATGAAATTCTTAAAATTTTGTCGATTAAGCAATAGTAATTATAGATGTTAATGTTTGGTTAATGCATTATCAACTATAATGTTAAAAAGTTAATTTTGTTTTGATGAATAAATTGTTTTTTAGATTTCTTGTGTTGTTAATGAGTTTGTCCCTGATAGGGATTATACTCGTTCAGGTATATTGGTTTAATACTTCATTTAAAAATAATGATGAACAATTTAAATACCATGTTACCCAGGTAATTAGCGATGTTTCAGAAAAGCTTGAAAAACAGGAAGAATATAGTTTTTATGATAAAATTAATCATATAAAAGACAGTACAGGGAAAATTCCTCAAAAAGAAGATTTATTGGAGATTTTATTTGTTCAGAGAAATACGAAAACCAATAAAACGATAGTTTATAAAAATAGTATCACATCTGAAAAATACAATTACAATGGATCATTATTTAATAAAAAATTTGATTCAGATGGTTTTAAGAGTTTTAGTTCTAAAAGATTAACAGAGGTATACAACGGTAATAATATTATTGATAATTCAGGTTTAAACAAAAGTATAATTCCGGATTTAAGAGATGAAAAAGAAGGGAATCTGGATATTTTGGGTAAAGCTCAATTGCAGATTTCATACAAGGATTATGCTTCAACATTAGCTATAGACGAGAGAATTACCAAAGAAAAATTAAGAAATCTTTTAAATAAAGAGCTTGTTGAGCACGGAGTTAAGACTAAATTTGAATTTGGGATTTACAGTAATGGGATTGCGACCAAAATAAAATCGAATGATTTTCATTTTGACAAAGATGCAACTTATGATACCCCTGTGTTTGCAGATAATGAAGGAAACAGTAAATATAAATTGTTAGTTACTTTTCCCCATAAGAAGCGTTTTTTATTGTCGGAATTAGTTAGTATTACAATCTTATCGATAGTATTTACGTTGATTATCTTAATTGCTTATACAAGTGCATTGAATCAGTTAATTCGTCAACGTCAAATTTCGGAGATTAAGACGGATTTTATAAACAATATGACGCATGAGTTTAAAACACCTATTGCTACGATTAATTTAGCTTTAGATGCAATAAAGAATCCTAAAATCATTGAAGACAAAGAAAAGGTTTTCAGGTATTTGCAAATGATTCGGGATGAAAATAAGCGAATGCATGCCCAGGTGGAGAATGTGTTGCGAATTTCGAAATTAGAGAAGAAAGAATTAGATATAGAAAAAGGTTCAAGCAACGTAGAAGAAGTGATTTATGATGCAATTGATCATGTGAATTTAATTTTGCAAGACAGAGGAGGAGAGATAAACAAGCATTTTGAAGCAGCAAGAACCACTGTTTTAATCAACGAAGTGCATTTTACAAATGTGATTGTAAATATATTAGAAAATGCAATAAAGTATTCGCCTGAAACACCTAAGATTGATATTTACACTGAGAATATTAAAGATATGATTCTGATAAAGGTTAAAGATCAGGGTCTAGGAATGAGTAAGGTGGCTCAAAAAAGAGTTTTTGAAAAATTCTATCGAGAGCATACCGGAGATTTACACAATGTAAAAGGCCATGGTTTGGGCTTAGCTTATGTAAAAAGAATTGTGGAAGATCATAACGGACAAGTATTTGTAGAAAGCGAAAAAGGAAAAGGAAGTACCTTCATTATAAAATTACCTCTAATAAATTAGAATATGGAAAATACAAATAAAAAAATTCTCTTAGTAGAAGACGACTTAAATTTTGGAGCTGTTCTAAAAGATTATTTAATGTTGAATGACTTTGATGTTACTTTGGCAAAGAATGGAATGGAAGGTTTTGAGAAGTTTAAAAAAGATTCTTATGATTTGTGTATTCTGGATGTAATGATGCCTTACAAGGATGGGTATACATTGGCTAAAGAGATAAGAGAGAAAAATGCCGAAGTGCCTATTATCTTTCTTACTGCTAAATCAATGAAAGAAGATGTTTTAAAAGGATACAAAGCCGGAGCTGATGATTATTTGAATAAGCCTTTTGATTCAGAAGTATTATTGATGAAAATCAAAGCCATCATTCAAAGAAAAGCCTCTGATGTTAAAGCGGAACAAGTTCCTTTTGAGTTTACTATTGGTAAATTTCATTTGAATTCAAAATTAAGATTTTTGAGTTATGCTGGTGAAGAGCCGGTAAAATTGTCTCCAAAAGAGAATGAGTTATTAAAAATGTTGATTCTTCACGAAAATGATTTAATGCCAAGAGAATTGGCATTGACTAAAATTTGGAGAGATGATAACTATTTTACTTCAAGAAGTATGGATGTTTATATTGCTAAGTTGAGAAAGTATCTTAAACTTGACGAAGATGTGGAGATTTTAAATATTCACGGAGAAGGTTTCCGATTAGTAATTAAAAATAAAGCCTAAAACAATAAAAAAGTCCCGATAAATTCGGGACTTTTTGTTTATAATAAGCACAACTTTTAGATTGTTTAGTATAGTTTTGGATATTTCGTTGGATTAGATTCCGAAAGGATGCTGTATACTTTTTCATAAATATCTTCGATAGAAGGCTTTGAAAAATAATCCCCGTCAGTTCCATAAGCAGGTCTGTGTTCCTGGGCAGAAAGGGTTTGTGGTTTACTGTCTAAAAATTGATAAGCATCCTGTTGTTCGATTATTTTTTGCAAAATATAAGCAGAAGCCCCGCCAGGTACATCTTCATCAATAACTAAAAGACGGTTAGTTTTTTTAATGCTGTTGACGATATCATGATTAATATCGAATGGTATTAAAGATTGGATATCAATAACTTCGCAATCAATTCCAGCGGTTTCCGCTAATTCTTTTGCGGCTTGTTCTACTAATCTAAGTGTAGAACCATAGGAAACAAGAGTGATATCAGCACCTTCTCTCATAGTTTCTACAACACCTATTGGAGTTTTAAATTCGCCATAGTTCAAAGGCATTTTTTCTTTTAAACGGTATCCATTCAGGCATTCAACAACTAAGGCAGGTTCGTCACATTCTAATAAAGTATTGTAAAAACCAGCAGCTTTTGTCATGTTTCTGGGAACTAAAACATGAATTCCTCTAATGGCATTAATAATCATTCCCATAGGGGAGCCGGAATGCCAAATGCCTTCCAGACGGTGTCCACGTGTTCTGATGATTAAAGGTGCTTTTTGTTTTCCTGCTGTTCTGTATTGCAATGAAGCCAAATCATCACTTAAGATTTGGATTGCATACAGCAAGTAATCAAGGTATTGAATTTCGGCGATAGGGCGCAGTCCTCTTAATGCAAGACCAATTCCCTGACCAATAATGGTTGCTTCGCGAATACCTGCATCGGCAACACGGGTTTCTCCATATTTTTCCTGCATCCCTTCTAAACCTTGGTTTACATCACCAATGTTTCCTGAATCTTCTCCAAAAATGAGTGCTTCGGGATATTTAGCAAATAAGGCATCAAAGTTATCACGGATAATCATCCTTCCGTCAGTATCTTTTCTGGAATCGGCAGCATAAGTAGGTAGTACTTCCTTAACCGAAAAAACATTGTTTTTTGATTCTGAATAGAGATGGTTGCTAAAAGTTGCCTGGTTTATTTTGATGTAATTTTGTATCCAAAGAGATAATTCGGAACCCTGAACATCGTTTACAACTAAGCGCAAAGATTTTCTGGCTGTAGAAAGAATTTCCTTTTTTAAAGGATCTTTAATGTTTTTTAAGCTATTTGAAAGAGCTAAAACTTGTTCTTTGTTTTTGCTTGAAGAAGCTATTTTTTCCAATAGACTAACAAGCTCATTTTTTTCAGCAACAATAGGAGCTATGAATGAATTCCAAGCCGCTTTCTTGCCTTCTAAAACTTCTTTTTTGATGTCATTATCAATCTCGTTGAGTTCTTCGGCTGAAGCAATATTGATGGCAATCATCCACAATCGCATCTGTCTGATACAGTCAAACTCTCTTTCCCAGTTTAGACGTTCGGTACTTTTGTATCTTTCATGTGAACCTGAACTTGAGTGTCCTTGAGGTTGTGTTAATTCCTTTACGTGAACTAAAACAGGAACATGTTGTTCACGTGCTATTTTAGATGCTTTTTCATAAGTTGCAATCAAATCAGAATAATCCCAGCCTTTTACAGTTAAGATTTCAATTCCTTTATTGTTTTTATCGCGTTGAAATCCTGATAGAATTTCAGATATATTTTCTTTAGTAGTTTGGTGTTTTGCATGTACAGAAATACCGTATTCGTCATCCCAAATACTGATTAGCATTGGTACTTGAAGTACTCCGGCAGCATTTATGGTTTCAAAAAATACGCCTTCTGAAGTACTGGCATTTCCAATGGTTCCCCAGGCAATTTCATCTCCTTCGTTAGAAAAATTAAGTTGGTTAGGGATGTTGTTTATTTTGCGATAAACTTTAGACGCTTGTGCCAAGCCTAGCAGACGAGGCATTTGAGCTGCAGTAGGTGAAATATCGGAGCTGGAATTTTTTTGTTTTGCTAGATTTTTCCAACTTCCATCTTCGTTTAAACTATGAGTTACAAAATGCCCTCCCATTTGTCTTCCAGCCGACATGGGTTCTTGTTTAATATCGGTATTACCATACAATCCGGCAAAGAAATTGGAAATGGTGAATTCGCCAATAGCCATCATAAAAGTTTGATCACGATAATAACCTGAGCGAAAGTCTCCATCTTTGAAGAATTTTGCCATTGCCAATTGTGGCACTTCTTTCCCGTCACCAAAAATTCCAAATTTAGCTTTCCCAGTCAATACTTCTCTTCGTCCTAACAGACTGCATTCGCGACTAGTTACAGCTATCTTATAATCATTCAATACTTCAGTCTTGAAATCCTCAAAAGTCAATGTAGCATTGTTTTTTTCTTTTATCATAATTGAAAGATTATAATTCATGGCGCAAATTTACTTAAAAACTGCTTATTATCATAATCGAACAAAAGAAAAACTATTTATAAATCGATGTTTTTATTCAAAAAAAATATTGTTTTTTTTAATAAAAATTAATTTTAATGTAAAAATTTGATTATTGTGTAATTTGATGTCCCAAGTAGTTTGTTTAGAACCATTTTCGATTAAATAAATTAACCAGTATTTTTGGAGAAAGAGTGATAATAAATCTGATTTTCTCGTTATAATGCGGCTGACTTACTTCCCATCCATTTGAAGAATAGACCGGTAGGTACATTTCGAAATAGTCGGTAACTAGGTTTAGTCGGATACCGCTATCAAAAGCAAAATTTTCTCTTTGGAATTTATTTTTTAAAAGTCCGGCATCGCCATAAAGTTCTATCCAATTCCAAAGTTTATAACTTACATTTGCTGAACTTAACCATTGATTGGCATAAGGTGTTTTTAGTTTAGATTTAAATCCGCCTTCGGCAATAATTAATTGTTGACTGAAAAAACCACTGCTTTCTGAGCGACCGTAATAACCATAATCAAACAAATAATCAGTAGGGCGGTCTAAAGCGAAACTAAAAAAATCGGAATTAGTGTTGTTGTATAAAAATTTACCCATATAAAAACGGATATTGATTTGATGGTTGTGTTCCAGTAGCTTTCGGTATTCTATTTCAGCAGCCAGTTTTCCAAATTTATCAGAAAACTGAATATCACTACTAAAATTGAAATGTTTGGTAACCTCTGTTTTGGTATTGATGTATTTGGCATTAAAAACTGAATAATTCTTAGTTATATTATCACTATCGGTAATAATGGCGCTTTTTTCACGATTTACATGTACTTGACGGAAATAAATCAGTTGTTTTCTGTTGTCTCTAAAATCGTTTTCTCTTATCCGCAGCTGTATGTTAGGCGTTAGTTTAGTATAAGTGGCATCAGGTGCATAATGAAAATAGGAACCAGACATAGCGTATTTTACATTGTATAATCGGCTATATCTATAATTTTGATTGATAGAAAATGAGCCTGAACCAGAAAATGTTTTAGCATTAGTTGAATAGGCCGGGGTTATATCAAAAATAAAAGGTTTGTCTAAAATGGTTTTGTTGTGAAGACGTAATCCCGGAATTAATCCGTCATATAGGTTGTATTCTATCGTAGGAACATACAAAATCTGATTGTAGTAAGGATCTTCTAAATCCTTCATAAATACAAATTTTACAGGACGGTTGTTAGGGAAGAAAGATTTTAATGATCTCCAGTTGTTTCTAAGATTGTATTCAGGGACTTCATTTTTATAATTCAACACTATTTTGTTGGCATTATTTCTTTCGATACTGAAAATACTGTCTTTAGGGGCTGGATCCAGCCATTTTTTAAATACAATTTCTCCATTTTTTATTCCATATACAGGAACCGGAACATTAATTCCTGTTTTGTTTTTTAATGTAAATTGAATACTGTCTGCAGTCTTAGTTACTTTGTTAAACTTATAATCAATAAGATCTCTGGAATAGATTACGGTTTTAAAAAACCAATCGATATTCTTAGGAGTTTGTTGTTTTAGTTCGTTTTCAAACTCTATGGCCGAAGTTTGTGTCCCTTTATTATTGCTGTAATAATCATGAATAGCTTTAGCTACGGATTGGTTTTCGATATAATTATCTAAAAAACGTAAGCTTAAACCGGCGCGATATTTACTGGCAATTTGCTCGTTGAATTTAATTAAAGTGTTTTTAGGAGCTCCCAGTGGCTGGTCTAAATTTTTTCGGGCCATCAACATATAGAAATAGCTGTATTGCTCATTAAAATCTAAGTTGGTTAGATTAAAGCTTTTTAATAATGTGTAAGAAAAAGCTTTTCCGGTCATCTTGGTACCAGGGTAGTTTTGGTCGATATATTTCATCATGGTATATATCTGAATACCATCATGAACCCAGCTTTCTTTTCGATTATCAATAAAAAGAGTATTGTTAAGGTAAACGTTCAGGTAGGTTTTTAAGAATTTTAATTCGTATGTGAATTCATCGGTAAAAGGTCTTAGAAGTGATGGCAACTGGTTGAGACCGTAAAAAGGATTTCTTTCATAATCTGTTTGCGAAATAAGGATTTTTTTAAACGGATATTCTCCTATTAAGTTTTTTGCAAAGCGAACCACGCGATCAATAGCTTCGGCCTGAGCCATAGGAGTTACTTTGTCTCCGTCTAAATTCGTTATTACTTCAAAACTTTCACTTTTAAAATTAGTAAAATTCGATTTAGACTCTATGAAAAGGCTAAAGTTAACCCTGTTCTTTCCGTTTAATTTATAAACAGAATAATCTTCGTTCATAATTTCGTCAGTAGTGTCGGGGTCTTCGGTAGAATCTAAATCGGTGCTGATTGTAAAACCCTTGGCTATTTTCATTTCGATATCAAAATCAGAAATAGCGTTGGCTATATCATCTAAATTTTCGTTACTATATTTTACAAAAGCATGATTTTCATAACGGGCAGGAGTAAGGAACCAGTTTTTTAGATTCATATTACCAAAACTATCGTAACCAAATTTGGTAAACTTATCACTTGGGATTTTTACGGTATAACTAAGCTTAAGATTAAATGTTTGATTTGGAGCTAGTTTTTTAGGTAGTTTGACCACGACAAGATCAGGATGTTTATCTGGTCTTTCCCAGAGAAGAGGTGTCGATACTTTGTTAAGGATGCTGATATTTACTGTTTTTCCTCTTTCTTCTTCTTTTGCCAAATGAAAACCGCGATAAAATTCATCTGAAAATCGTTCTGCCAAAGGTGTTTTGACATCAGAATAGGCGTTGTTCCAATCGTTTAAAACAATTTCCGAAATACTATCTGTTGAAGTGTTAAGATAGTCAATTTCCTGCTGGATGTTCAATACATGTGTATCGGTATCTACTTCTACAGAAAGCTTATTGCGGTGTTGCGCAAAAGAGCTGTTTGTTGAAGTAAAAATTACAACAAGAGATAGTGAAATTTTAACAATAGTATTCAATGGTAGTTTTGGGTTTAAAAGGCAATGAAGTTTGTTTTTTTATTCTATTAAAGTTAACGAAATAAAGGCAGTTATAAAAAAGAAACAACTGTTTAAAAGTTGGGTTTTAAAGTGTATTTTTTGTAGAAAGTATCTAAGACTTCGACAACTTCATCTTCGTTATCAACAATTTTAATTAGTTTCAAATCATCGGCACCTACGGTTTGTTCTTGTTCTACCAACACTGCTTTTATCCAGTCGATTAATCCTGACCAATAACTGCTTCCAACCAGAATAATAGGGAAACGGGCAATTTTTTTGGTTTGAATCAAAGTAATAGCTTCAAACATTTCGTCCAGTGTCCCAAAACCTCCCGGCATAACCACAAAACCTTGTGAATACTTGACAAACATTACTTTTCGAACAAAAAAGTAGTCGAAATTCAAGTTTTTATCATGGTCGATATAAGGATTGAAATGCTGCTCAAAAGGCAATTCGATATTTAATCCCACAGAAGTTCCTCCACCCAAATGAGCGCCTTTGTTTCCGGCTTCCATAATTCCGGGACCACCGCCTGTAATGACACCGTAACCTGCCTTACTGATTTTAAAGGCAATCCTTTCGGCAAGTTGATAATATTTGTCTTCTGGTTTGGTACGTGCTGATCCAAAAATAGAAACACAAGGTCCAATACGCCCCATGTTTTCGTAACCATTTACAAATTCCGACATGATTTTAAAAATCGCCCAACTGTCATTGGTACGAATCTCATTCCATGTTTTTTGTTTTAAACTATTTTGGATTATTTTGTCTTCGTCATTATCAAAATCTTCTAATCTCATCTTTTGGTATATTTTATTACTATTTTAATTTGAAGCTTTTAGGTAGCTGTCATTAGGCAGTCCATGGCTAGTGTGCTTTTCACTAAAGTAAGACTTTTTGCTTATAAATGCTATATAATGAGATTATATTTTTTCTTTTAAAAAAGTGTCTTTTTTACTGTTTTTGGGAGTTATATGGTGATGTTTTTTACTTTGAAGTAAATAAAAAAAGTGACTAATAAATCTTTTATTAGTCACTTTTTTTAGAAGTTTGAAAATGAGATTATTTTTTGTAAATATCTAAAAGCCAATTAGAAAAGCTGTTTTTCCACATTTCAACTGAATGTCCTTCGTTATAAGCCAATCCAAAACCATGATCTCCTTTAGAATAAATGTGTAATTCCGATTTGTCAACTTGTTCTACAACCGCCGATAAAAATGGAAGCGCTCTTTTCAATGTCCATTTTTTGTCGTCTCTTGCAATAGCCATAAAAAAGGGAGGTAAAGTTGATTTGTCTTTTACACTTTCAAGTAATTTTAATCTGTCTCCTGCATAAATTAGGCCTGCAAAGGCTGGTTTCCAAGGCAAATTTTGACTAACACTTGTAAAAGTCAACCATTCCGATATAAATCCACCTGCTGAAAAACCAAGTACTCCTATTTTGTCTTTGTCAAATTTTAATTTATCTGCCAATTCAATCATCGTCATCACACTCGCATTTACATCCTTTTTAAGTGCCTCAAAATAGACTGTTTCCATCGGAATTTTAAATTTTCCTTTTTCATCTTTAGTATTAGTTCGGTATTTTACAACCATACAGGTGATTCCTTGTTGCGAAAGCCAAAGAGCCAAATCGGTTCCTTCTTTGTCAACCCAGTTGGTAACAAAACCGCCTCCGGGAAAAATGATGGTTGCTATGTGTTTGTTATTAGCTTCGGCTGCAGGGAAAAGCATATAAGTAGGTTCGGAAATATTACTAAACACACGGTTTTGTTGTGATAATGAACCGGGTTTTACAAGTGAATCGACATAGGTTTCTTTTTGCTCATGTACAATTGGGTTGTCTTTGATTCCATTTGGAAATAATGGAATTTCTTTTGGAATTTGTGCAAATATCGAAATGCTTTGCAATAGAAAAAATAAGAACAGAGAAGATTTAATTTTGTTCATGGTTAAAATAATTGATTGGTTAACTGGTTTTGAATCAAATATATAAAAAATATCTGTAAAATATAATTTACAGAAAATGATAATAGTAACCAAAAACCACCCCGTCCTGACTGACGGACACCCCTCCAGAGGAGGGGAATGCGTAATTAAGCTAATTCTTTCTTCAAGAACTTAGCAGTGTAGCTTTTTTTGACTTGTGCGACTTCTTCAGGAGTTCCTTTAGCAACAACAGTTCCACCGCCTTTTCCTCCTTCAGGACCAATGTCGATAATATAATCAGCTAGTTTGATTACATCAAGATTGTGTTCGATAATTAGAATTGTATTTCCTTTATCGACTAATTTATTGATTACTTCCATCAATACACGAATATCCTCAAAATGCAATCCTGTTGTGGGTTCGTCCAGAATATAAAAGGTATTGCCGGTATCTTTTTTGGATAATTCTCCCGCCAGTTTGATACGCTGCGCTTCACCGCCGGAAAGCGTTGTGCTTTGTTGTCCTAGTGTAATATAACCTAAACCAACATCCTGAATGGTTTTTACTTTTCGGTAAATTTTAGGGATGTTTTCAAAGAAAGGAACAGCTTCATCAACAGTCATATCTAATACGTCAGAAATGGATTTTCCTTTATAGCGAATTTCCAGTGTTTCACGGTTAAAACGCTTGCCCTGACAAGTTTCACATTCAACATATACATCCGGTAAAAAGTTCATTTCTATCGTGCGAACTCCGGAACCCTGACAAGTTTCGCAACGTCCGCCTTTTACGTTAAAACTAAAACGTCCCGCTTTGTAACCCCGAATCATACTCTCGGAAGTCATGGTAAACAAGTTCCTGATTTCTGAAAACACATCGGTATAAGTAGCAGGATTGGAACGCGGCGTTCTTCCTATCGGACTTTGGTCAATATCGATGACTTTGTCAATATGTTCCAGTCCTTCAATTTTTTTATACGGTTGCGGTTTTTTAACGCCATTAAAATAATAGGCATTCAAAATAGGGTAGAGCGTTTCATTAATCAACGTTGATTTTCCGCTGCCTGAAACTCCGGTAACGCAAATCATTTTACCTAAAGGTAATTCGATAGAAACATTCTTTAAATTGTTACCTGTTGCTCCGGTAAGTTTCAGCGTTTTTCCATTTCCTTCACGTCTTTTTGACGGAATGTCAAACTTCATCTTTCCGTTGAGATACTGAGCCGTAATAGTTTTGGATTTCAGTGTTTCAGCAGGAGTTCCTTTGCTGATAATTTCTCCTCCAAATTTCCCAGCTTTTGGTCCAATATCAATCACATAATCGGCGCGTTCAATCATGTCTTTGTCGTGTTCCACCACGATTACCGAATTACCAATATCACGTAATTGTTCCAAAGAATGAATCAATTTTTCGTTGTCTCTTTGGTGTAAACCGATACTTGGTTCGTCCAGGATATAAAGTACACCAACCAGCTGTGAGCCAATTTGAGTTGCTAATCGGATGCGTTGTGCTTCTCCTCCTGAAAGGGATTTTGAACTTCGGCTTAAAGCCAGATAATCCAAACCTACATTCATCAAAAAGTCCAATCTGTCCTTAATCTCTTTGATTACTTCAGAAGTGATACGTTTTTGTTTATCAGACAAATGCGAATTTAAATTACGAAACCATTTCGTTAAATCAGAAATGTCCATAGCGCACAATTCGGCAATATTTTTTTCATCTATTTTAAAAAACAGAGCTTCTTTTTTTAAACGGGAACCTTCACAAACCGGACATTTTATTTCGTCCATAAAATCTTTTGCCCAGCGTTTTATCGTTGTAGAACCGCTTTCGTCGTGTTGGTTTTTGATAAAATTGGCAATTCCTTCAAAGTCTATTTTGTAATCACGTGCAACGCCTAAATCTTTAGAGTTTATCGTGAATTTTTCTTTGCCACCATTCAGGATCATTTCCATTGCTTCTTCTGAAATGGTTTCTATGGCATCGGTGATTTTAAAATCATATTTCTGCCCGATGATTTCTAATTGCTTGAAAATCCAGGATGATTTGTATTCGCCCAAAGGAAGAAAACCACCTGCTTTTATCGATAATTTTGGATTTGGAATGATCTTTTTGATATTGATTTGGTTGATCGTTCCAAGTCCGTTACAATGTTCGCAGGCTCCTTTTGGAGAGTTAAAAGAAAATAAATTCGGTTCCGGATTTTGATAGGATATTCCGGTACTTGGACACATTAAGTTTCTACTGAAATAACGTACTTCGTTCGAATCCTGATCTAAAATCATCAATACATTTTCACCGTGATGCATCGCGGTATTGATGCTTTCGCTCAGGCGTTTTTCATTATCAGGTGTTGGATCAACTACAATACGATCTACCACAATTTCGATATCATGGGTTTTATAACGATCCAGTTTCATTCCGGGAGTAATATCCAGAATATCACTATTAACACGGACTTTTAGAAAGCCTTGTTTGGTAATTTGTTGGAACAATTCGCCATAATGTCCTTTTCGGGCTCTAATAACCGGAGCCAGAATATTGATGCGTTTATTAGTGAAATTTTGGATAATCAGCTTTTTGATTTGCTCATCAGAATAAGAAACCATTTTTTCGCCTGTATTGTAGCTGTAAGCATCGGCACCACGGGCGTAAAGCAAACGCAGGAAATCATATATTTCAGTAATCGTTCCCACGGTAGAACGCGGACTTTTAGAGGTTGTTTTTTGCTCAATGGCAATAACAGGTGACAATCCATCAATTTTATCCACATCAGGACGTTCCAGGCCGCCAAGAAATTGTCGGGCATAAGCCGAGAAAGTTTCTACATAACGACGTTGCCCTTCGGCGTAAATAGTATCGAAAGCCAGAGAAGATTTTCCGGAACCCGAAAGACCTGTAATAACAACCAATTGCTCCCTTGGGATGGAAATATCGATATTTTTTAGATTATGAACTCTGGCGCCTAAAACCTCAATAGTATTGTCTTTGTCTAACATAATTTTTTACTGATTGCTTTTTTCATCACAATGACAGCAAAGTTACTATTTGTTTCGCAGAGATTCGCAAAGTTAACACAGGGTATCGCAGAGAATTTATAGCAAAAGAGTGATTTTATAAAGATTTGCTAAGTTGACTCAGACATTGGCTGGTATTTTGAGAAATATTTTGCGAATCTCTGTGAAATTTTACTCTATCGTCATCGATTTTAATTTACTTCTGTATGCTTCTAGTGCGACTGATTTAGAGATAAAACCAAAATATTTCTCGTCTTTGATTACAGGCAGGAAAGTGGCTTTAGTCTTTTCAAATTTATTCATAACTATTTCCATGCTGTTGAAAGGATAGACGACATCTAATGGCTGAATCATAATCTCTTTTATCAAGGTGTATTTAACCCTGTATTTGTTGAAGATTATTTCCCGGATGTTATTAAAATTAACGATTCCGAGTAAATGATTTTCTTTGTCCACAACTGCAAAATAAGTCTGATTGGAATGCGAAATCAAATCAACTAATTTTTCCAGATTATCATTAGCTGAAACAGTCAGGAAATCCGTTTGGATAATCGAATTGGTATTTAGTGTAGCCAATACATTAGTGTCTTTGTTATTGGTAAAAGCGTGTCCTTTTTGAACGAGGCTTTTTACATCCATTGAATGTTTTTCGAATGTTTTTGAAATCGCAAAACTGATGGATGCCACAATCATCAGTGGAAGCATGAGGCTGTAACCGCCTGTAATTTCGGCAATAAGGAAAATGGCTGTTAACGGTGCATGAAATAATCCACTTAAAATTCCGGCCATGCCTATCATCGTAAAATTACTGATAGGTAAATGGGTTAATCCTGTTAGATTGAACGCTTTTGCAAATACATAACCTACATAAGACCCCATAAAAAGGGAAGGAGCAAAATTACCTCCATTTCCTCCTGATCCTAAGGTAATCGAAGTGGCAAAAACTTTCATCATCATTGTTGCAGCAACAAAAAGAAGAATGATCCATCTGTTGTTTTGGAAAGAGCTAAATAAGGTGTTTTCTAATAATTCCCCGGCATTGTTATCGGCTAGGGTTCGGATGCTTTCGTATCCTTCACCAAAAAGCGTTGGGAAAACAAAAATCAATACCGCTAATATGGAAGCTCCTAAAAGCGCTTTTTTATATGGATTTAATCTGAGATGAGAGAAAAAATGTTCGGTTCTTTGAAAATTTCGGGTATAAAAAACTGAGATAAATCCGGTGCACACTCCCAGTAAAACATAAAACGGAATGTTATGGTAATCAAATTCTTTTTGCTGCTGTACTTTTAACAAAATGGTTTCGTCCAGTGTAATTACAGAAACCAAAGCTCCTGTTGCCGCGGCAATCATGATAGGGGTAAAGGCTGAAATACTCACATCGACCAGTAAGAATTCGATTGCAAATAATACTCCTGCAATAGGAGCGTTAAAAGCAGCACCAATACCTGCAGCTACACCGCAACCTATGAGCAGGGTTCTGTCTTTGTAATTTAGTTTGTAATTTTGTGCAAAATTAGAACCAAAAGCAGCCCCGGTTATTACAATTGGGCTTTCTAATCCTGCCGATCCTCCTAAACCTACCGTTAAGGAACTGGTTACAATTTGAGCATACATTTGTTTTTTAGGAATAATACTCGCTTTCTTGGCAACCGAATAGAGAATTTGTGAAGTCCCTTTTTCGAGAGTTCCTCCTAATAAACGTTTGATAACGAACGCAGTTAATAAAAGCCCCGCAATGGGCAGGATACTATTAATGAAACTTAGTTTTAGGATTTTATTGATATTGGTAGCAAAAACAAATACCCAGTGCGCAAAGGATTTCAAAACAATTACGGCAATGGCCGAACTAATACCCACTAATACACTCGAAAGGAAAATAAATTGTTTTTCGGTTAACAAGGATTGAGCTAAACCAATTATACTTTCTAGTTTTGAAATATATTTTTTGAACATTATTGTGTTTTTTTGAAAGTGCTAAAATACTACAATTTTAAGCATCGGATAAATTTTTAAGGGCTTCTTTTCGGCTTAAAGACTTTAAGTTATTAACCAAAACAAATTGTTTTACGGCTTCAGAATTTGTTTTTGCATATTCGCGTAAAGCCCATCCGATGGCTTTTTGAATAAAAAATTCCGTAGAGAATTGATGTTGAACACAAATGGTTTTGAGTAACTCAAAATTGGTTTTCTTTTTATAGTCCAGTTGAAATAAAATAACACTTCGGTTGAGCCACATATTGTCTGAATTTGAAAATTTATCGATAGTTGCATCAATAGCATCAGGAAACTCCAAAAGATATTGTCCCAAAATATATTTCGAAATGGTATCTACGCTGTCCCACCAGGAATTGGTAATTAGTAACTTTTCTATGAGTAAAATGTCTTCTTTTTGGTAATTTCCTTTGAGCTGTTTGACTAGAATTTCGATAGCGCAATAGTGTAATTCTCTTTGTTCTTTTGCATACAATTCTAAGGCAATTGTTCTGGCATTTTTGGAAACTTCCGTTTTGTTTGCTTTCCAAATTTCTTTAAAAATGTTTCTTCTTTCGGTGGTTTTGATGCCAAAAAAAGAAAAATGATTTTTCATGTATTTCGCCATTGCCAATGCGTTTTCGGCATTGCCTATTTCATGGAAAGCATTTTCTAATTGCGGTATGAAAGCCATTCTTAAAGTGTATTTAATTTTGATGTACAATAGCTTTTTATGTCTTCGAAAAAAGAACTGAATTCCGCTTCGAATTCTTCATAAAATTCCTGAAGTTCTTCGGAAGCAAAACGCATATTCGAATTGTTGTCAGTTCGGCGATCCATACGGCTTAAAATCTCATGGATTCCATCAATGCTTTGATAGCTCGAAAGCCAATTTTGTTTTTCCATATACGGCAGTATTCCTTTGGCCCTTTCGCTAAGTAAATCATGATTTGTATACATGGATTGGTAAAAACGACTCACATATTCTTCTAAATCTTCATCCGAATAATTGCTCCAGTTTTTAGCCAGAAAATGATCGTAAAAAATATCTACAATTACGCCGGCATAATGATGATAACGCTCGTGCAAACGCTTGGTACTTTTCCTGAAAACAGGATGTGCATCGGTAAAAGTATCTATTGCTCTGTGTAACAGGATTCCTTTTTGAATTTCTTCAGGGAAATTTTCAAATTGTTTTCCACGGATACCATCGGCCATAAAATTGCCAATTTTAATAAATTCATTGTCTCCTGAAAGGTAGATGTGTGCTAGAAAATTCATTCGTCTAAAATATGAATTCTAAATGACTTTTATAAGCAGTCAATTATTATATTTGTGACCAATTTAGATTAAATTACCTATAAATTAAAATAAACAGAGGATGACATTAATAAAATCAATATCAGGAATTCGTGGAACTATTGGAG
>Ga0308158_10001209_pt1 | contig 28999 bp, 24 predicted proteins | sample PhyBR2_FD_201038 | JGI IMG/M metagenome (GOLD analysis project Ga0308158, IMG submission 201038) | Phyllosphere microbial communities from UC Gill Tract Community Farm, Albany, California, United States - DLSLB.R2 | ecosystem: Host-associated > Plants > Phyllosphere > Unclassified | place: USA... | reverse complement strand
TCAACAGTTGATTCGTCTACGACATGATCATGAACTCGTTGTGTATGGTCGCTATCAACTCTTACTCGAAGATCATCCGGAAGTATACGCCTACTCACGGACGCTTGAAGGGGAGACATGGTATGTCTACTGTTCGTTTGCGGATCATGATGTGAACATTCCGTCTACGCATGATACGTCAGACCGGGTCATCGGAAACTATGATGGGTCCGCTGTTACCGACGAACTCACGCTTCGACCTTACGAAGCCGTCGTCTTCCGTACGTTTGAAGGATGATTCATCTAGGCACAAAACAGAGGGCTGACTCAAAAAAAGAATGACGCGTCTTTTCACGCCCTTTCCTCAGGCGAGACACAAGCCGGTTTTCCTGCTTCATTCAAGCAGGAAAGCGGGTCTTGTTTGTCTTTGAAGCGCATAAATGCGCTTATTCCTGTAAGAGTTGCGTGTGACGCGTCATTTTTTTACGAGAAAAGGGTGGCAGATCATCATTCTGCCACCCTTTCCTTTGTAGAGACTGACTTTTGAGTCAGCTAAATAAATTATCGTTCCAATTGAGCAACTTGTTTAACCTGAGCGATGATCGTATCGCGATCAGTCGTTGACGGATTGAGGCGGATGCCATACAGTCTCTCGGGACCCACTGGCTTCTCATGCAATAACTGACCTTCGATGCATAAAGGTTCTTGACCCTCGATCAATGAGAACTCAACAACGATTTTCATTGATTTGTGAAGTGGAAGTTTTAGTTCTGTGCTGATTGCTAGTCCGTTCGGTGAGATATTATGAATTTTCATCAGTCCATTGGGAGTACGCTGGTTATTTTTCAATAAATGAAATTCACCTGTTATTGGTTTTTTCAGCGTATATCGAAATGGTTCATTCCGTTTGATTTTCATGTAGGCACCTCCACTCACATTATCCGACAATTTCGTCAAGTCTTCTAGTTTTTTTTAGGTCATGCAGCAGCGTCTGTCGATTGTTTCGTTGGGTGGATACGTTTTGCTAAATACATGAATGGTGTCGCGAACCAAGCGACGACGAATTTCGCAAGATACGTCGTAATGAAGATTTGCCACCAGATGGAGAAGGGCATATCGTGAAAGGCAATCGCACAAAACGTCAACGTATCAAGCAATTGACTTAATACGGTTGACCCTGTCGTCCGTAACCAAAGCTTACGTTCGCCTGTCTTCTGACGGATCTTTGAATAGATAAAGACATCGAATAGTTGCGAGACGAGATAAGCGGCAAGACTACCAACAGCAATCCATGGTAAGAGTCCAAACAATAAATGCAAGGAATCGGATGTTTCGAGTGCAGCCTTATCAGCAAGTGGTGTATACAAGAGACTGAACTGCATGAGGACGGTCGTCGTGATCAGGGAGAAGAACCCCATATAGACGCCTTTACGAGCGACCTGTTTTCCGTATTTTTCATTGAGGATGTCTGTCGCTAGATAACAACTGCCATACACGACGTTTCCTAACGTGAAGACGAAACCAAAAATATCGACGGTTTGTGTAACTTGGATGTTTGCAATGATTGTTGCGATGGCAATCCACATCAACAATCCTGTCTTACCAAATAAATAATAACTGAAAATCAATAATCCCATCGTTAAAAAAATGGAAGGGATCCATAACCATTCGTTCATGAGATGTACTCCTTTCTGTTCATACAGATGAAAATTGTACGCTGAAATTCATCAACTGTCAAAGGTGACGAAGAGATGAGGGGCATTAAAAAAAGACCATGAGTTTCATGGTCTTTCGGACGGTCTTTAGCCCATTCGTTGCAGAGAGTACCGACGACGTCTTCCTTTGACGTAATAGTTCTCTGTCGACGTAAAATCATTCGCTTCCAAAATGCGTTTTGCAAACGAAGCGTGTGGTGATTGTTCAAGGACACGCGCGCGTACTTCGTGACGATCTAGTACCCCAGAATACGTCAATGCTTCGGCAACTGCTTGAGTAGCTAGACCCCGACGCGTATAGGGATCAAACACCATGAAGTCGAGTTGGAAGTAGTGACCCATTTTTAAGAGCAGAACCCGCCCCAGGATCGTATCCGCTTCAACGATATCAAAGTAATAATCTTCAGGATAGCTGTGCTCGACGGAATCAAAAGCCCGCTCTTCTCCAAGCTCATGGTCATACCCTTTGATTTCTTGCGGAGTCAGTCCATATGCTTGCTCGCCATACTTCAAGAAATGATCGTACTCAGCTTGATCGACATGACGTAATGTTCGACGTCTTAATTCCATCACAAAATCCTCCCTCATCCCAATTGATGCTTCGTTTACATTATAGCGATACCCTTCGTGCAATTGCAAAAATTAACTGGAATCGATCCGCAGGAAGAAATCTGAAAAAAGTCATTCTGTAATCATCTTGTGATTGTTTTAATTACCTCGGAATATGGTAAAGTAATGATGTAGACAACTGCATACTGGAAGGGGCTGGAAAACGTGTTCACAGAACGTGACGGAATCAAATTGCGTCTAGAGCAAATCGAACGATTGTATTCGGACTTGAATCGTGAAGCGAAACAATTGACGGAACGCTTACGCCAATTAGATGAACAAGGGGATGAAGTTCAACATGATCTTTCCCTTAATAAAGAAGACCGCGATCATTTGAAGTCAAGCATCGATGAGACGCTACAAGCACTCATGAAGCGGACGACGGTCGATGCAAAAGTCGAACAGGAAAAGCAAGAAGATCTGATTTCGAAAAAAGCATTGATTGAAGACATCGAAGGATTATTGAAGAAAAAGAAATGAGCTAGCTCCGGCTAGCTTATTTTTTTATGGAGGAACACATTATGAAACCAACCATTGGACTGACGACATGTCTTCGTCCGACTGACGACGTACATCATCGTGTGAAGCAGTTGTTAGCGGATGAAACGATACATTTTATCTACGTCGTGCGTCAGAAAAAAAGCATAGAACACTTGCAACAGGAGACAGGGTTACCGGTGCTTGTCGTCGATAAACAGCGGCTTGATTTATATCCACTAGGCGAGACGACATCGTTCTTTTTCCATCCTTCAAGTGCGGTGTTTCGCATCAAACAAATTGATGCAGGTGGAGGAGATCCACTAGTTTCAATCGGACGCTTATCGGAAGGGATGCATGTGTTAGATTGTACGCTTGGACTCGGGGCAGATGCGATCGTCATGAGTCATGCCATCGGAGAGCGGGGGCGGATCATCGGTTTAGAGAGCCGGATTGAGACAGCATTTGTCGTCAAGAACGGATTAAAACGGTGGGAAGAATCCTACGAACCGATCAATCAAGCAATGCGACGAATTGAAGTGAAAGTCAAACACCATCTTGCCTATTTGAAAGAATGTCCGGATCATTCTTTTGATGTCATCTACTTTGACCCCATGTTCGAACAGACCGTCGAAGAATCGACGCACCTCGACGCTTTACGAACGCTTGCGAATTATGAAGCCTTATCCGAAGAAGCGATGATGGAGGCGAAGCGTGTGGCACGTCAGCGCATCGTTTTAAAAGCACATTATGAGAGCCCATTATTTGAACGGTTTGGGTTCGAACGAACAAAGCGGAAGTCGTCGAAGTTGCATTATGGTGTGATTGAACTGTAAGTCAAAAAAGACCTCTGCCGATTTTCCGGCAGAGGTCTTACTCGTTATTCGCTGATTATTGAACAGCGTCTTTTAATTCGTCTTCCATCTCTTCAAACGTTTCCTGAACGGCATTGACCGGTTGTTTCGTCATCAAGCTGACAACGACCGTAAAGATCAAGCTTGTGAAGAATCCAGGTACCATTTCGTAAAGCGTCGTACTAAGTCCGAGTTGAACCCAGATGATGACTGTCAAGGCACCTGAGATGATACCAGCCAGTGCACCTTGTTTCGTCATTCGTTTCCAGTAGAGAGAAAGCAAGATGATCGGACCAAAGGCAGAACCGAATCCAGCCCATGCATAACCGACAAGTGCAAGAATCGTCGCTGATGGATTCCAAGCGAGTACACTTGCGATGATCGCAACGACAAGAACGGCAATTCGACCTGTTAAGACGAGTTCTTTATCTGATGCATCTTTTTTCAAGAACGTCTTATAAAAATCTTCTGTCAACGCACTTGAAGTAACAAGCAATTGTGATGAAATCGTCGACATGATTGCTGCAAGAATCGCAGCCATTAAGAATCCTGTGATATACGGGTGGAATAGTACATCCGAGAAACGAATGAAGACTGTTTCCGGATCACCCAGTCCATTGCCTTGTCCTTCGAAATAGGCAATCCCAACAAGACCAGTCATCATCGCACCGATGATTGAGACGAACATCCAACCGATCCCGATACGACGGGCACTTTTTAAATCTTTAACGGAACGAATCGCCATAAAGCGGACGATGATGTGTGGTTGACCGAAGTAACCAAGTCCCCAGGCAAGGAATCCGATGATTCCAAGTGCAGTTGTTCCTTTGAGTGGATCAAACAACGAAGGGTCTAATTTTTCAGCATAGTTGTATGCACCATCGATTCCACCGACGTCCGTTAATGCGACAATCGGTACAAGAACGAGTGCGATGAACATGATACAGCCCTGGACGAAATCGGTCCAACTAACTGCGAGAAAACCGCCAAAAAGTGTGTAGGCGATTACGACCGCAATCGTCAAGAGCATACCATAGTGGTAATCAAATCCGAATGAACTGACGAACAATTTTCCGCCAGATACGATTCCAGCTGATGTGTAGAACGTGAAGAAAATGATGATGACGAGTGCTGATACAGTACGAAGCACGCGTGATTTGTCTTCAAAACGATTCTCTAAGAAATCAGGAATCGTAATCGAGTCGTTCGCCATTTCCGTATAGAGACGGAAACGTGGTGCGAGTACGATATAGTTTACGTAACATCCAATCAATAAACCGAGTGCGAGCCAAAGGGCTGATACACCTGTTGCATACATGGCGCCGGGAAGTCCCATGAGCATCCATCCACTCATATCCGATGCACCAGCAGAAAGTGCTGTGACACCTGGACCGAGATCGCGTCCGCCTAACATGTAATCTTCTGTATTCGTCGTTCGCTTGTAGGCAAAATAACCGATTGCCAACATGAGAACAAGATACAGGATGATCGAAATCCATTCTTGCGTCATAAAGTTAAATCCTCCAAATGCAATAGTTTTTTCAGCGATCAAGTACGTATTAACCAGTTCGCCAAATGATATGTTCCCCACCTTACAGGGGATAAAACGACTTTGCAAGTCACTTCAATTTCATAAAAAGTGCCGCCACGCCTAGTGCCTTAAGGGGTTGGGACGGTTTTAGTCCCTGTTGAAGTTCATCAATTTAAAATATTCAGAATAATTCAACAAAAAATAAATGACCCTAATGAATTAGGATCATTCGTGTCATGTTAATTTGTCCAAAACCGTTGGTATGCAGCGCTTAAGCGGTCTAGTGCCTGATCTAATTGTGCACGAGGACACCCGATATTTAAACGTTCAAATGTTTCTCCACCAGATCCGAACGAAGAACCATGCGTTAGGGCAATTTTGACCTCCTTGACGAGCCAATCTGCTCGTGTTTTACTATCTAGTTTGAGTGCTTTGAAGTCGATCCACAACAGGAAAGTTGCTTCTGGAATGACAACGTCTAATTTTGGCATCTCTTGGCGAATCCGACGAATGGCGTGGTCACGATTTCCTTCTAAATAAACAAGTAATTGTGAAAGCCATTGTTCACTCGCAACATCACCATACGCTGCTGTAATCGCAGTCGAAGCTAATGCATTCGGGTGAACGAAATGACGTTGCTGGATACGCTCGATCTGTTGTCGAATCGAAATGTCAGATACGATCAAATACGACGCGTATAGACCCGGAATATTGAACGTTTTGGATGGTGCACTCACTAAAATGAGTTTTTCATAATCCAAACCAAGAATAGGCGTGTGGACGGAACCTGTATAGACGAGGTCCGCATGAATCTCATCGGATACAAGGTAAACATCATGGCGCTTCGCGAGTTCGACGATTTGTTGTAATTCTTCTTTCGGATAGACTTTACCACTTGGATTATGCGGGCTACAGAGAATCATCATACGTGCTGTTCGCATTTGTCGTTCGAGAAGTGGAAAGTCGGTCTGGTACGTCTCACCGTCTAAAAGAAGCGGACTTTCAATGAGTTGTCGTTGATTAGACTGAATGATTTGATGAAATGGAGGATAGACCGGTGTTTGGATGATGATTTCATCACTTGGTTCAGTCAATGCTAGGACAGTATGCGCAAGTCCAGGAACGACACCGCTTGAATAAAGAATGGAATCAGTAGTGATTGATACGTCATACCGCTTTTGAAACCAATGCTGAATCGCTCGTTTTGCTTCGTCTTCAAACATCGAGTAACCGAAATGACCTGTAGCAGCACGTCTTGTCAATCGTTCTGTCAAATGGTGTGGTGGACGGACGTCCATGTCGGCAACCCACATCGGAATCAGCTCATCTGATCCATACAGCGAAGGGAGCCCGTCCCACTTGACGGATCCTGTATTTCGTTTCTCGATCGTTTCATCGAAATTGATTTGTTCCATCAGACTTCACTCCTGTTCTTCAATAATTGAATGACTCCATTTCACCATAGCGGATAGGGAGAGAGTGGGGCAAGTCGAAAAAATAAAGGTTTAACTTTTATTCGATAAGGAAATTACTAAACTCGAACCTACCATAACGGAACGGAGTGATGATCATGTTGCATTCTAAAGTAGTCGTCGGGCGATCGCCTGAAGAATTAGAGGAAAGACTAAATGACTTTTTTGAAAATAATGGGGTCGGATCGAACGCCATCATTACATTAAAATTTTCAACATTCGTTGCGTCTAAAGCGGATGAACATTATTCAGTTTTAGTCGTTTATGATAACTCGCTAACGAAAACTACATTGTAAATTAGTGACAAGAAGTTGAGCTGAAAAAGCATCGACTTCTTGTTTTGTCTTTTTCTATAAGTTATACTAGAATCAGGTTTTGCAAGCTTCCGTAGGTTAATGGCAGACCTCAGCAATGGTAATGCTGCAGTGCGAGTTCGATTCTCGCCGGAAGCATAGTCACGTCTTCCGTCTCAAGTGATATATACTTGAAACGGAAGACTTTTTTCATGAGTTCGATATTTTTGATTTGAGGAGTGACCTCCATGCATCCAGTCATTCAATCTGTTGGTGATAAGATCAAGCAAGAACGAAAAAAACAAGGAATGACACAAAAAGCACTTTGTGAGGGAATTTGTAGTCAGGCTGAAATCAGTAAAATCGAAAATGGTCGAAATTCCCCAACGATTGATTTGTTACAGCAGATTTGTCGAAGACTACGCATCCCGATTTCATTGTTTTTTGAAGATGAAATCGTCTCGCAAAAATTAAATGAAATAGACCAACGAATGATTCGGCATTTACGTGAAAAAACTTACTCAGATATGGCAAAAGACTTAGCGATATATGAGAAAGTCAACAATGCGGTCGAAACTCAAATTTTAATTCGCTACCATCAAGAATTACTAGAATATGAAAGAGGAAATATTGATTTTCGGACATGTATCGCTTCCTTATTACAAGTTGTCAGACAGGAACAGGTCAAAGAAAAATCATTTCTTCTCTATACACGAATTCAGATGGTGATTGCTGTTCTGTATACGAACCACGAAGAATATAGTCGTGCCCATCAAATTTATAAGGAACTATTAGACTTACCTTATCAAACAAGAGAGTATAAAAAAATCCGAATGAAAATCATGTATAATTTTATACGTAATTTAGTAGAGTTTGAACGATTCGAAGAAGGGCTTCAGGAAGTTGAGAAGGTCATTGAAGAGACAAAACAATTACAGGATTTAACGTATCTTGGACAGTTTTATTTTCAAAAAGGAATTTTATTAGAGGCGTTACAAGCATCTGAATCAGAAACAAAGGAAGCATATACGACCGCTTATTCCTTTTTCATTGCTACTCAGAATCACTCTTATCTAAAAATCCTTGAAACCTATTTTTCCGAACACCTCTTATTTCCGATTAATGAAAGTGAGTGAATAAACGATGGAGATGAATACTTTAACTTCATCGATTGGCACAAAAATTAAACAATTTCGTATCGAAAAGCAAATGACCCAAAAAGAACTATGCGCTGATTTATGTAGCCAAGCTGAAATCAGTAAAATCGAGAACGGCTTAAATTCACCGACCGTTGATTTATTACAGCAACTGGCTATAAGACTGCAAGTTCCCATTTCTCTGTTGTTTCAAGAACATAGCGATGAGGAAAAGTTCTTTCAACTAGATCGATTCTTATCTGATTTGCTTCGAGAAGAGAAATATAAAGAGGCGTTAGAGCGAATTCACCAGCAAGAAAAGGTTAGCATCGTCGAAATCGACATTTTAAAAAGCTATATCAAAACGATCATTGAACTAAAGAAAAATCAAATCGATTTTCGAACAGCTGCAAGTCTGCTCAGCAACTTGTTGATTGAAAAGGAAGTGCAATTTCAGTCTATTGATTTGTTCATTCGAATCAAAATGGCGATTGCGAATATGTATTCAGAACAGGATCTATTTCATTTGACGGAATTCGTGTATCAGGAATTAGAAAATGAAATCGAAGTTTTTCAGTCAACTACTCATCTAAATGCACTCTTGAAAATTTACTTTAATCATTGTCAGATTCTTGAGTATCAAGGGAAGTCTAAGGAAAGTATCGTCATCGCCAAAAAAGGATATGAGTTATGCTTGAAATATAATCATACATTTCTATTCGGTCATTTTTATTATCAACTCGCTCACTATGATGAATATTCAGGTGAGAAAAAAAAGTCACTCCAAAAACAGTATTCAGTCGCCTATGCACTATTTCATGCATTTGAGCACGACGTGAGGAAAGAGATGATTCTTCGCATGAAGGAACCGTATATGTTGTTCACCTTTGAGTATTAATAAAAAGGATACGTGACCTTCTTGGTAAACAAGAAGGTTTTTTCATGAAAAGTACAACTCGTTTATTTTAAAGAGGTGATTAGATGAAGGACGAACATCCAATTGGTAAAAAACTAAAATTTTTTCGCCAATTGAATGGCTTATCGCAAAAAGAACTGAGTGCAGGGATTTGTAGTCAAGCTGAAATTAGTAAGATCGAGAACGGGAAGACGATGCCGACTGTGGAATTATTACAACTCATCGCAACAGTACTTCGTGTTCCTATATCAGAACTATTAAAGAGCGATTCTGAACATCAATTGGAGCAGGTAAATATCCTTGATCAAAAACTTAGTACCTTACTACGCGAGAATGCTTTTGATGAATGTTTTCATGAAATGAAAAAAATCTCAGTAAGTGAGTCTTCTGATGAAATAAGACGATTAATGATCTACTATGAAATTGTGATTGCATATCGAAAAAAACAAGTTGATTATCGAACGACCTCCGTTTTATTTACGCGATGGATGGACCAAGAGGATTTATGGGTGAAAGATCCGGTGCTTTACTTTCGAATCAAGATGGCATTATCCATTTTATATGCGGAATGTGGACAGTACCAACAGGCAGAAAAAATATATGATGACGTGCTGCGCATCACTACAGAAATCAGCGGTCTAAAGAGTGAACGACTAAAGATCCTTTATAACTATGCAAAATTATTATATAAAATGAATCAGTTTCAAAAGGGTCTTCGTATCATCGAGGAAGGCATACAGCTCAGTCGACAATTGAGACAGACTTCCTATTTAGCGCACTTGTATTATCAACGTGGCGAGTTTCATGAACGGATGGATACGGATTTTATGCAGATGAAACAGGATTATACGATGGCGTATGAATTATTTTCTGCTTTTCAGATGAAACAATACGCTACCATCGTTCTAAGGACGAAACGTTCTTTTCTACAATCTGTACTGGACTAAGATTACTACAAAAAAATACAAGAAAGGGGAAGGAAGGTTGCGTATCGAGTCATTTGGTAAACAAATAAAACAACTACGAATCGAAAAAAATTTAACACAAAAAGAATTGGCAAAAGATGTATGTAGCCAGGCGGAGTTAAGTAAGATTGAAAATGGAAAAATAATTCCAAACATCGATCTTGTTCAAGGTTTGTCTCAAAAATTACATATTTCAATGGGACAAATCTTCATCGATTCAAATGAAGTAAAGCTATTTCATGACTATGACGTACAACTGTCGGACTTTTCTAGGCAACGTCGTTATGATGAAATGCTAGAATTTATGAAACGTTTACCACCTAGTCTTCCTCCTTCAGTTCAATTATTGATTCATTATTTTGAATGGGTTGCTCGCGAAGGTAAAAAAGATATCGATTACCGGACATGTATCTCCCAATTGCTTCGCTTATCGGATGAACATCAAATGGAAATAGAGTATCCTGTTCTTTATTTACGTATTCGAATGTCGGTCGCGAACTATTATTACTTGAACGGTCAATATCCATATGCGCGAAAAATATATGAAGGGTTATTATCGTATGATTATTCGACACATGCACTTAAAAAATTACAGTGTAAAATCATATATAATCATGCGCAACAGTTGTATTTTCAAAATGACTTTAAAACAGGACTACAGGTTGCTGAACAAGGGATTTGTTTATCCATCGAACGAAAAGATATAGCGATGTTAGGACATTTCTTTTATCAAAGAGGATGTTTCTATGAAGAATTGAATTATCGAAAGTGTGATATCCGTGATGCGTTTACTCATGCCTATTCTCTTTTTACTGCCTTTGGCAATGAGAATCATGCCGCGTTAGTCTTGAAAGGTAAAAAACAATTTCTCCACTTTCAAATGTGATGATGGAAGTGAAAGAAAGGAAGATATAATGGATCACTTACCCGTCTCGATTGGTTATGAAATCAAGAGAATTCGAAAAGAAAAAAAGATTACACAATCAGAATTGTGTGAAGGTATTTGTAGCCAAGCTGAAATTAGTAAAATCGAAAATGGTAAAAACTCACCCACCATCGATTTGCTACAACAAGTCGCAAAACGATTAAAGGTACCATTGTCGATGTTGTTTCAAGATCATTTACGAAGTGATGTTTTTCAATCGTATGACAAGCAATTAGGAGAACTATTGCGCACTATTCAATACGTCGATGCTTTAAAGATGATCGAACATATTCTTTCAACAGTAGATTTTGAGGAAGTTCGTGACTTAGCAGCATATTATCAAGTCATCGTTCAAGAAAAAAGTGGCCAACTTCACTACCAAAAAGCCATTCAATCGCTCGAACGATTACTCAAGAAAGAACACCTTTGGTTTGAATCAGCTACTCTGTATTTAAGAATTCAGATGGTGATAGCAAATTTGTATGTTGAACATGGTGACTTCGATTTAGCGGAGGCTATCTTTCAAACATTGATTCAATCGAATTACCCATCCATCGAATTAAAAAAAGTTCGAATCAAGATTTTATATAATTATGGACAACAACTATTAATGCAAAAAAAATACCTTGCCGGTCTAAAAATCACCGAACAAGGTATTCAAGAGAGTCTTCAAATAGAAGATGGTCATTTTTTAGGTCACTTTTATTATCAGCGAGGATATTTCACTCAACAACTGAATGGCGATCTTTCAGCTATCCAACGCGATTTTACGATGGCCTATTCCGTCTTTCGAGCATTTGATATGCCACTTCATGAAAAAATACTTCTGGAAGAACATGCAAAGTACGTTCTCTTCCCCACTTAAAACTCACGACCGAATTGTCGGCACTCTTGAAGCGCTTGATTGATTAATTCAGAGGCACGTTCCGGGTATTGCTGATGTCCTTCGAGAATGACAGTCGATACATCTTCAATGCCAAAGAATGCTAATAAATCTAGCATGTAGCGAACAGCGTGTTCACTCGATGCTTTCTCTTTCGTCGAATAATCACCACCACGTGAATGAATCAACAGCACTTGTTTGTCTTCAACAAGCCCAATCGAACCTTCTGCCGTATAACGAAACGTTTGACCAGCTTGGGCAAGGTAATCCATATAATTGTGCAGTGGTGCCGGAACCGTCAAGTTCCACATCGGAAATGAGAAGACGACCTTATCGGCGTCTAAAAACCCGTTTAAATACTTTTGAAGTCGCTGAGCATGAGTCGCGTCATCTCCAGTCAATTCTTCGCCTTTAAAGAGACGACCTGCTGCGCTCGCAAGTTTCAAATCGAAAAAGGGAAGACGTTCTTCAAATAAATTCAAAACCGTAACTGCATCATCCGGATGTGATTCGCGATACGCGTTCAAAAAGGCATCGTTCAATTCAGAGCTAATGCCTTTTTTTTGATGTGTGCTATCGTTCGCTTCAATGAATAGTAAGTGTGACATAAACATTACTCCTTTCTATACTTATCTATTCCCATTCCGCTCAAAATCATGACTTCCCATTATTTTATTATTTTTAGAAAATTCAGGTTTTATTTTGGTTCTGATAAGGAAAATAAACGACAGGAACTAGAAAGAGGGGATGGCGGTGAATACACAGCGACGTTCTTCCAATAGTCTGCAATATCATCGAGAAATTCGGGCAAATTATCAGTTGTTCGGGATGATCATTTTTGTGTTGACGAGTTGTGGTGCCGTTTTATACATCGTGGCGAATACATTTAGTCGCTCCGGTTTAGATGGTGACGATTGGGTGCGAGCGACCGTCATTGCAAGTGCTGGAATCGCGCAGTATTTCATCGGTAAAAGCTCGTTGTCAGATCGTTTAAAACCCCATATGATGTCGAGTATTTTTTTATTGATTCCTTATATTTATTATCCATTCATTGATCGAGGTGTTCAGTCCGTTTGGGCATGCGCATTACTGTTTATTTTAGCGTCTCTCGTCGTTATTAACCGAACGATGTTGTTATACGCGACGAGCATCACGACGCTCTCTCTCCTCTATATTTGGTATCAGACTCCCTCACTAGAGGGTGTTACGCTGTTTGCATCCGATCATATTGCGCGAATTGGACTTATCTTGATTGCGACGATCATAAGTTTATTGATCCATAATCAATACGTCACTCGTCTTGAGCGTAATATTGACTACTTAGCCCGTTTACAAGAACAAGCATTTACGGATTCTGTGACAGGTTTGTCAAACCGTTCTTCTTTTGTCATAGAAGTGGACAAGAAGAAGCGAGAAGGCGACATGATTTGTCTGGTTGATCTGGATGATTTTAAAACCGTCAATGATGCTTTTGGTTACCGGACAGGTGACCGCACTTTGCATATCATTGGTCGTCGGTTGATGAATCGCTTTCCGGATTGTACGATTGCGAAAGCGAGTGGAAGTGCTTTTTTACTACATGCACCAAACCATTACGATGCGCGAACTCTTTGTGACGATATATTATCGAGTGTATCAGAGCGCGTCCAAATTGATTTTAAACAGATTAACGTCACTGCAAGTATCGGTGTTTCCTATGTGAATGACGAAACGACGGACCATGTCATTAATGATGCGGAGATTGCCTTGTTCACTGCTAAATCTAATCGGAAAAATACGTATGCGATTACAGATTTAGCGACACAAAATGAACGAAAGCGGGCGCTTCAGTTAACACGCGACTTGTACGATGCAGAACTGGATCGCGACTTTTTTATTTTATTTCAACCTCAGGTCAATGCACGAACTCGTCAAATTACAGGAGTCGAAGCATTAATTCGATGGAATCATCCGGAATATGGTCTTGTTCCACCAAACGAGTTCATTCCACTCGCGGAGCGGACACGTTTCATTGAGACATTAGGAGTTTGGGTCATGCGTCAAGCTTGTTTCCAAGGAAAAGCATGGTTGGAAGAAGGCAAGGAGCCGTTAACAATTTCTGTGAATGTCTCGCCGTGGGAATTACGCCAATCTGATTTTACGGATCGCGTATTGGCGATCTTAAAACAGTCTGGCTTTCCTCCGTCATTACTCGAAATCGAAATGACAGAACACATCTTCATTGAAGGAACAGAGCAAATCATCGAGACATTAAACGCACTCCATTTGTATGGGATCCGGATTGCGCTCGATGACTTCGGAACGGGCTTTTCATCGATGCAATCCTTAGTGGAGTTACCGTTCGATCAATTGAAGATTCCAAAAGAAATCGTTCAAGAAGCCATTCATTCTGAGAAGAAACGAGCGATGATCGAAACGATCATTCAGTTAGGGAAGCGATTAGATATGACAATCGTAGCTGAAGGGATTGAATTAGAAGAAGAGGCGGCATTGCTCGAGAGATTAGGGTGTCATACATTGCAAGGATATCTCTTCCATCGCCCGTTACAACCAAGACAATTAGAACACTTTTTAACGATGTATCGAGAAGGCTGACGATATGATATATCAAAAAAGAAAGTAAACAGGCGGTGGACTATGTCCATCGCCTGTTCGTATAACTGTTTATTAATGAATCACAGATACCGCGCAAAACGTCGTTCGAGAATCTCTTGAATGACTGCGATACAAGAACAGATACCCCAGTAAATGAACGCAACAACAAAATAGACGGTCATATAATCGAATTCGCGCCCACCAACAATTTTTGCTTTTTGAAAAATCTCAGGAACTGTAATCATGGCAGCAAGCGATGAAGCTTTAACCAGATCAAGCAAGACGTTTGAAAGCGGTGGGATAGCAATTCGAATCGCTTGTGGCAAAATGATGCCAACAAATGTCCGGTATCTGGATAAACCGAGTGACGCCGCCGCCTCTTCCTGACCACGATCAATCGATAGCAAGGAAGAACGAATGATCTCCGCCATGTACGCAGCACTGTTCAAACTAAAACCGGTAATTGCTGCGGTTAACGCGTTCAGTTGAATATTGATGACCGGCAGCCCAAAATACAACATGAACAGCAATACGAGAATCGGGACACCTCGCATGAACGAGATGTAGGCGCTAGCTCCGATACGTAAAAGTCGAAGGCGAGACAGACGACAAAGGGCAAGGATTAACCCGATTCCGAGACCGATGGCCATGCTAAGCAAGGAAATCCATAACGTCTGCCCTAGTCCACTCAAAATATAAGGAAACGATTCGACCGCCAATTCCGGATTGAAGACGGACCGCCAATCAATCGAAGACATCGTTACTTCACATCGACGATCGTCGTTTTGACGTCAGGCATTTGGGAGACATCTTTTCCGGCATAGAATTGCTTGGAAATTTCCTTTAACGTGCCGTCTTCCTTCATCTTATCGAGTTGTTCGTTAATATTGGATTGAAGTTCCTTGTTATCTAAATCCATGATTAAACCAACCTGACTTGGATTATAAGCGATATCAGGATGAATCGTAATATCAAAGTCCTTGAAGAAATCGACAGCGAGTGTTTGCAAGTAATAATCATTCAAGATGACGTCTGTGCGACCATTTGAGACATCTCGAAGATATTGATCGTTCGTCGCGTTATCGTAAGTGACTTCTTTTGCACCGTATTTTTTAGCAATCTGCATATACGTCGTTGTTGCTTCTCCGGCAGCTTTTTTTCCTTTTAGATCTTCGAGAGATTTGATGCCTGACAAATCACTTTTACGGACGATTGCCGTACCATACGTATATTTATATGGTTTTGAGAACGCAAATTTTTCTTTACGATCATCGGTGATCGTAATGTCGTTAGCGGCAAGATCGACTTGACCTGTATTGACGCTTGTCAACATACCGTCGAATGACATCTCTTTGAATTTCACTTTCAAATCAAGGCGTTTTGCTACTTCTTTAACGACTTCGACGTCAAATCCAGTCAACTTATTGTTCTTCTCTTCATGATAAGATGTCGGATAAAGTGTACCAGCTGTAGCGACGACGATCGTTCCTTCTTTTTGAATCTTGTCATATGCGGTTGCTTTTTCCTCTTGCTGACCACATGCGCTTAATAAGATCGAGCTTCCTGCGATCAAGAGACCCGTAAATTGCATTGTTTTTTTCATCGTATTATTCCTCTCTTTATTTCCATGATCAAATAACTCTATTCATAGTTAAAAATACCACGGAATCATATGTTCGGGCAAAGTAATACGCGCACAAAGTGTAGAAATCAGCCAAAAAAAATATTGAATGAATATCCAAGTTTGTGTAAGCGTTATCAATGTTGATATATGGTAATTATGGCTTCAGAGGTTGCGCGAAATGGTGATTATGCATAGTAGCGAATAAACATAAAAGGGTGTAAAGTATAATTTAACTGAATATACAGAAAATTAAGAAGGCAAGGAGAGTGCTACTATGACATTTCATCAATACCCTGAACAGCAGGGATTATACGACCCTCGTATGGAACATGATGCGTGCGGGATCGGGGTTTACGCACATCAAACAGGACGAGCGAGTCATGAAATCGTTGAACATGCATTGGCCATGCTTTGTCAAATGGAACACCGTGGTGGACAAGGAAGCGATGCGAAGACGGGAGACGGAGCGGGTATTTTAACGCAATTACCAGATCGGTTGTTTCGTGAAACAGTTCGTCACATTTCCTTCCCTAAAAAAGGGGATTATGGCGTTTTCATGATGTTCTTACCACGTGAGGAACGGGAACGGATGCGACTCGAGCGAACGTTAGAGTCAATCATTTTGACGGAAGGACAAGACGTATTGGGATGGCGAACCGTACCTGTTCAGTCCGAAGTGCTTGGATCGGGTGCACGCAGCACGGAGCCAGTCATTCGTCAATGCTTCATTGGTGCACAGGCGATGGAAGGATTGACATTCGAACGAACGCTCTTTTTGATTCGACGAGCGTTTGAGCGTGAATCAGAACAACTCGGTCTTGAACAATACGTCCTCAGTAGCTCAAGTGAAACAATCGTTTACAAAGGACTTGTGACGACGGATCAATTGCGCGCGTATTTCGATGACTTACGAGACGAGCGCTATCAATCAGGATTTGGTATCGTGCATTCGCGTTTTAGTACGAATACGTTCCCAAGCTGGAAACGTGCCCATCCGAACCGTTATTTGATTCACAATGGCGAAATCAATACATTACAAGGGAACATCCGGGCAATGCGCGGTCGCGAACGTCGACTGGCTGAGACGACATACGGCAATCGAGCAGAAGAAGTGTTACCGATTCTAGATGAGACGGGTAGCGACTCATCGATGCTTGATAATGCGTTTGAGTTTCTTCATCTGTCAGGTCTATCGCTTGCTGAGACAGCACTGATGCTCGTACCGGAACCATTCGAACATGCCGAAATCAGACCGGCGAAGCGCGCGTATTATGAGTACCACAGCAGCATGATGGAACCATGGGATGGTCCGTCTGCCATCGTCTTTACGAACGGGAAACAGATTGGTGCGACGCTTGACCGAAATGGTCTACGCCCGGCGCGATATGTTCTATTACGCGATGGTCACTTCATATTGTCGTCAGAAGCAGGAGTACTCCCTCTTCGTGAACAAGACATTCTGTACAAAAAACGATTAGCACCGGGTGAACTGCTTTTACTCGATTTTGCGTCCGGTCAGTTGATTGCAGATGAAGAAATCAAGCGGGAGCTAGCGACACGGCACCCCTACGCGGAGTGGCTCGCTCAAGAAGTCGTGTCCCTCTCAAGTAACGACTTTAAGGAAACGCTCGTCGATCTTGGTACGAAACAACGACACTTCGGGTATACCCGTGAAGATATCGATCAATACCTGATACCGCTCGTCGAAGAACAAAAGGATCCGTTAGGCGCGATGGGGACGGATATACCGCTAGCGGTCTTAAGTGAACGCCCTCAATCCTTGTTCCGTTATTTCAAACAGCTGTTCGCTCAAGTCACGAATCCACCGATCGACGCGTTACGCGAAGAGATCGTCACCTCGACGCTAACATGGTTAGGTCGACAAGGGGAGCTGCTGACGCCGAACCGTGCGAACTGTCGTCGTGTTCGCTTAGAGACGCCGATTCTAAGACCAGACGAAGCCCATGCGCTCAAACATTGTGGGCTCAAGCAAAAAACGATTTCGGCGACGTTCACCGATTCACTTGAAGAAGCGCTCGGCATGATCGTTGATGAGGCTGTAACCGCTGCACGAAACGGATATGAATTATTGACGTTATCGGATCGCCTCGTACGCCCCGGCACATTGCCGATGCCAATCCTCTTAGTGACGAGTGCGATTCATCATGCTCTGATCCGTAAGGGATTACGTACAAATCTCAGCTTAATCGTTGAAGGTGGAGAAATTCGTGAAGTCCACCATGTCGCGACGTTGATCGGATACGGAGCGGATGCGATTTATCCGTACCTGGCGTATGCGACGCTTGAAGAAGCGGTAGGGGATCGTTTTATGGATGTAGACAAACGTTACCAAAAAGCAGTTACGGAAGGCGTCGTCAAAGTCATGTCGAAGATGGGCATTTCGACGGTCTTCAGCTACCGGGGGGCGCAAATCTTTGAAGCAGTCGGAATCGACCGCGCCGTCATCGAGCAGCATTTCACTGGTACGGTCTCTCAATTGAGCGGGATGACGCTTGAACTGATGGAAGAAGAAGTCCGACGAGCACAACTGATTGCTGGCGATCGAATTCATCTGGAGTCCGGCAGTGTCTTCCGGTATCGTCAAGCAGGAGAACATCATGCCTTTAACCCAGCAACGATTCATTTGTTGCAACACGCATGCCGGACGAATGATTACCGACTCTATCAAAAGTATGCACAACGCATTCAGGAGGAACCGGCAACGGTGCTACGACATCTGTTGACATTCAAGGAGACGACGGCAATCCCAATCGAAGAAGTCGAGCCTGTCAGCGAAATCGTCAAGTACTTTAAGACGGGTGCGATGTCATACGGCTCTTTATCAAAAGAAGCGCACGAGACGCTTGCGATCGCGATGAACCGCTTAGGTGGTAAAAGTAATAGTGGTGAAGGCGGTGAAGAGGAGGAACGATACGAGCGCGATGAAAATGGTGACTTCCGGATGAGTCGGATCAAACAGATCGCTTCTGGTCGTTTTGGGGTGACGAGTCATTACCTCGTTCACGCGGACGAATTACAAATCAAGGTGGCACAAGGTGCGAAACCTGGTGAAGGCGGTCAATTACCTGGTGAAAAGGTCTATCCGTGGATCGCGCGAGTGCGTGCATCGACACCGGGTGTTGGATTGATTTCCCCACCTCCACATCACGATATCTATTCGATTGAAGATTTGGCACAGTTGATTCATGACTTAAAACGTGCGAACGATCAAGCTCGGATTAGCGTCAAACTTGTCGCAAAAGGTGGCGTTGGAACGATTGCGGCTGGAGTTGCGAAGGGGCTTGCAGATGTCATCGTCATCAGTGGACATGACGGAGGTACAGGCGCCTCGCCGAAGACGAGTATTCAACATGCCGGACTACCATGGGAACTTGGTCTAGCTGAGACCCATCAAACCTTGACATTAAACGGGTTACGCGAGCGTGTCGTTCTTGAAACCGATGGAAAGCTATTGACCGGTCGCGACGTCATCATCGCTGCGATGTTAGGAGCGAATGAGTATGGTTTTGCGACAGCACCGCTCATTGCCGTCGGATGTATCATGATGCGTGCGTGTCATCTCGATACGTGTCCTGTTGGTGTTGCGACACAGGATCCAGAGCTCCGTAAGAAATTCACAGGATCTGCCGATGACGTCGTTCATTTCATGACGTTCATCGCTGAGGAAGTACGAGAACATTTAGCGAAACTCGGTGTAAGACGACTGCAAGATCTTGTAGGTCGGACGGATTTACTCGAACCATCGGAGCGACAACGGAAGCATTGGAAAGCGAAGAGTCTTGATTTTTCGCGTCTCCTCGTCCATGTGACACACGGTCCGGCTGAACAACAACAGCATCATGTCGAGCGTTCCTTTGACGCTCGTGAAATCTCGCCGTATTTAGAGGCGGCAGATTTCAGTCAGCCTCAGACGCTACGGTTAACGATTCAAAATACAGACCGGGCGATCGGAACGCAGTCAGGTGCCATGCTGACCAGACGGTTTGGGGCACTGGGTCTCCCGACGGATCGATTGAAACTCGAACTAAATGGATCTGCCGGACAAAGTTTAGGCGCTTATTTACCACGTGGCATAACGCTTGATGTCACGGGAGAAGCGAATGATTACGTTGGGAAAGGATTGTCCGGAGGTATCATCGCCGTTCATCCGCCACGTTCGATTTCGTTCGTTTCGTCCGATCAAGCGATCATCGGTAACGTTGCGCTTTACGGAGCGACGAGTGGAGAACTCTATGTTAACGGTCAAGCAGGTGAGCGATTTGCCGTTCGAAATAGTGGAGCCGTCGCCGTCGTTGAAGGAATCGGCAACCATGGACTCGAGTATATGACCGGTGGATCCGTCGTCGTCCTTGGAGATGTCGGGAAAAACTTTGCTGCTGGTATGTCAGGTGGTGTCGCCTATGTCTTGCCGCGTAATCCTGAACAATTTTTACAGCGCGTCAACCGCGAACTCGTTTCGACGGGACCTGTCACGCATGTCGAAGAGATTGCGCGACTCAAGACGTTCATCGAACGTCACGTCGCACGGACGGGAAGTGAACAGGGCGATGCGATTCTGGCGAACTGGGATCATGTCATTCATTCGTTCATCCGCGTCATTCCTTCGACGTATGAGAAAGTGACGACGTTGATGGCTGATTTCGCAAAACAAGGACACAACACCGAAGAAGCGATGTTGCTCGCATTCGAGACACATCTAGGGCGCAGAACAGGAGGGGTACGATGAAACGACGCGATCAATTCATGACAGTTGCTCGTTCGGGTGGGACGGAACGACATCCAAGCGAACGGGTGGGTGATTATAAAGAATATAAGACGGCTTTGACGGAAGCAGAAGCGAGTCAACAAGCAAGTCGATGTATGGATTGTGGCACCCCGTTTTGCCATGTAGGGGAAGTATTTGATCAAGTGAAGATTGGTTGTCCAGTCTATAACTTGATTCCAGAATGGAACTTGCTCGTAGAAGAAGGACGTTTTCAAGAGGCACTGGATCGCCTTCTTGAGACGAACAATTTCCCGGAATTCACGGGTCGCGTCTGCCCAGCGCCATGTGAAGGATCGTGTACATTGTCGATTCATGAACCCGCGGTCGCGATCAAAGATATCGAACGGACAATCATCGACATCGGCTTTGAAAAAGGATGGGTCGTGCCCCGAATTCCAGCAAGACGATCGACACGTTCAATCGCTATCGTTGGATCTGGTCCTGCCGGTCTTGCGGCTGCCGATCAGCTGAATCAAGCCGGTCACCAAGTGACGGTCTTTGAGCGGGAAGATCGGATTGGCGGTCTATTGACGTACGGTATACCAGCGATGAAACTCGATAAAGAGGTCGTACAGCGCCGTGTTGATTTGCTTGAAGCGGAAGGGATCCACTTCCGGACGAACGTCACGATCGGCGCAGACATCACACTCGAGACACTTGAAGCAGAATACGACGCGGTGATCTTGTGTGTCGGTGCGACGGAACCGCGCAAATTGACTGATGCACCAACGCGTGGTGTTGGTTATGCGATGGATTATTTGACAGGGGTGACACGTCACGTGCTCTCGCAAGAACCGTTGTCTTCTGATCACGATGCGAAAGATAAAGATATTCTGGTCATCGGTGGAGGCGATACAGGAGCGGACTGTGTGGCAACAGCACTCCGTCAACGCTGTCGCTCCGTTGTCCAATTCGGTAAACATGAACAACCGGGTACGATGCGTGCAACAGGAAACATGTGGCCGGATACACCGTTACTCTACTCAATCGATTATGGGTACGCAGAAGCGTTGCAACAATTCGGGCGGGATCCTCGTGAATACTTGATCGCCATCAAGCGATTCACAACAAGTGAATCGGGTCAAGTCACCGGTGTCTGGACGATTCAGACGACGAAAACAAAAAATGAATCGGGTGCAGTGATCTTTGAGGAAATCGAAGGGAGCGATCGTTACTTCCCAGTCGATCAAGTCTGGATCGCCATTGGATTCAGTGGTGTGGAAGAGAATGTACTCGAACATTTAGCGGTCGCATCAGAACGCGGGAAAATCAAGACGACGCGTTACGCGACGAGCCGGCCAGGCGTATTTGCCGCAGGTGACGCAAGACGGGGTCAATCACTGATCGTCTGGGCGATTCGAGAAGGTCGTGAAGTGGCGGAAGCCGTCGGTCAGTATTTAAGAACGATGCAACAAACCGGCTAAATCACATGGTCTGGATTTTCTGATACTTTCAGAAATCCAGGCTTTTTTACGTTTGGCAAAGGAATCTGCCAGTTCAAAAATAACTATTGATTTTATTTCAAGGTGAAACACCGAAAATATTTCTGCTATTCTTATAAAATGAAGAGGAGGTATGACAGATGAATCCAGAAATCATCTATTTCGTATGCGAGAGTGGAATGGCGAGTAGTATCATGGGGGCTACGATTTTAAGAAAGCGCTTACTTGAATGCGGTATTACGACAGACGTCAAGACATGTCGCATCGCAGAACTACCTGATCAGGCATCTTTTATCGTCGGAGAAACGCAACTCGTCCATCGACACGTATGGAAAGCACATTGTTCTGTTCATCCAGTCGATCAGATTCTTGATCCGACTGCATATGATGTCATCCTCGAATCTTGGCAGAAAAGAGTGAGGCTGCATGACTGAATTTACACCACGGGAACATGATATCTTATTTTTCCTCTTATCACGCGAAGAACCTGTTCAAATCCAAGAGATCGCGGAAACGCTCGAGACATCGGAACGAACGATTCAACGTGAACGCGATCGTCTTACCCAGTCTTTAGAAGATCATGAATTGCGTTTGACATATGTCCGCGGCAGAGGTCTATTAATTGAAGGAACAGACGAAGCCAAACATGCATTACGAGACCAATTATTGTTGTCACATAAACAATTACCGAACGCTGAAGATCGCCAAGTCGAGTTAGCGTATCGGCTACTGCAAGAAGAAGGGATGGTCAAATTACAGGCGATCGCCCATGCGATGTATGTGGCTCCGAGCACGGTCAGCCAGGATTTAGAGCGGATTGATGAGTGGTTTCTGCAATATGACCTTGAAATCAAGCGCAAAAAAGGTATTGGTGCAGAAGTCATCGGCGAAGAAATCAATAAACGCCGTTTACTGATTTCATTGATTTTTACGCAATGGGATGTTCTCGCTTTCTATCGGTTGTTACAAGGCGACGCCGGGCAATTACCTCATCTGTTACGCATGAATCGAACATCCTGGCTTGAGATGATCAATCAAGCGTACGCGGTCATTGCGCCATTGACGAAAGAAGGGCGTCTCAATGACCGACAAATCATGCGCGCGACACTCAGCTTAGCTTTACAAGCGTTGCGCAAAGATCCGTTTCCGATGCGTTACGAGTTAAAAGCGTATCCGGTCGAAATCCTCAAATGGGTGGAACGCGTGGAAGAGCGATTACCTGACACATTGTCGATTGCCGAACGCCAATGGTTATCAGAAGAGTTGCGTGCTTTCTTTCAATCGGACGCAGGAGATACGGAAGAACTCGTCACGCGCCTTCGTGTGAAACGATTGATTGAACATGTTTCCTTATTGTATGGAACGAACTTCACGAAGGATCATGCGTTAGAACGCGGACTCGTTTCGCATATTCAATCGTACACGCGTCAAAATAGCGTCAATCCGTCCTATGTCATTAAACAAATCGAACGGGAATATCCTCGCTTGTTTGATGCGGTCAAACAAGCAGCGCTGTCAATCTTCACCGATGCGACATTTGAAGACGTAGATTTAGCTTTTTGGGTCATGCATTTCGGTGCCGTTCTTAGCAAACCGACACCAAAACTACCCTATCGCGTTTTAGTCGTCTGCTCTGCAGGACTCGGTTCCTCGAAGTTACTGATGAATCGGTTGCGGCAAGAATTCGCTGAACTCGAGCACATCGATAACTCGTCCCTGTTTGGCATCGAACGGTTACCAATCGACTCGTACGACTTCGTTTTATCGACCGTACCGTTGCCTGACATCCGCCCACCACATCTTCTCGTTAACCCGTTACTTCCTCAGGATGAGGTCGAACGGATCCGAAAATTAATTCTCGCCTTGCCTAAATCCTTTCAGCCGGCACCGCGAAAGGCGAAAACGGAATGGCTCGATCTTGAACAGCTGCAACGTCTTGTCGCATCGTCGATCCAAGTGTCGAATGGATTCAAGATGGAACGGTTGGAGCGGGTGGACGATGGGATTGAATCGCTCTTGTTTGAAATCAGCACGCGCATGGTCGACCAAGGATTAGCGAAATCAGCAGTATCACTCTCGACACAATTGTTGCGTCGTCATGAGATGTCAGGTCTCGGTATTCCGGGAACGCGGCTCGCACTGTTCCACGGACGCGATGCGACGATCCAAAGAGGGGGATTTCTTATCTTTGAATTACCTGAACCGATCGACTTACTCGGGATGGATCAACAGTTGCAATCCGTCGAACGGCTCCTCGTCTTGGTCGCACCGGAAGAGACATCGAATGAACTGCTTGAATTACTCAGTTCAATCAGTGCTGCGATCATCGAGAGTCCCGAACAAATGGATCAATTCGAGTTCGGTGAGGAACAGACGGTTCGTCTGCTTTTGAATCGAACGTTTCGAACGGTCATTGATCAATTCCTAGGTCACACTTGAAAAATCCCTGTCACTCCATTCCTGAAGTGACAGGGATTTTTTTAGGTCAGGCAGGCTTCTTTCCAGTCTGTCCAACTTCTTGGACAAAGACTGAACTAGGAAAGATTGAGTAAGCGCTTGCAGTGCTCTTACAATAAGAGCATAGCAAAGCAATCATCTTATCAACTCATACACGAAATGGAGGCTAACGCAATGGCGACAGCTCAAAATGGAGCACGGGGCATCCGTGTACAAGTTCAACGGTTCGGAAGCTTTTTAAGCGGAATGGTCATGCCGAACATCGGTGCATTTATCGCTTGGGGGATCATCACGGCACTGTTCATCCCAACTGGATGGGCACCAAATAAGGAACTCGGTGAACTCGTCGGTCCGACGATCACCTATCTCTTACCGTTGCTGATCGGATACACAGGCGGGAAATTAATGCATGACGTCAGAGGGGGCGTCGTTGGGACGCTCGCGACGATGGGGGTCATCGTCGGAACAGAAATTCCAATGTTCCTCGGTGCCATGATCATGGGACCACTTGGCGGATACGTCATCAAAAAGTTCGATCAGTTGATCGAAGGAAAAATCAAACCAGGTCTCGAAATGCTCGTCAACAATTTCTCGGTCGGAATCATCGGTGGTTTGTTGATGCTCGGTGGATTCAAAGTATTCGGACCACTCATGACAGGTCTTGACGACATCATGGCTGCAGCAGTTGGTGCGATTGTCAGTGCACACTTATTGCCGCTTGCCAGTTTGTTCATCGAACCAGCGAAAATTTTATTCTTAAACAACGCAATCAACCACGGTATCTTAAGCCCTCTTGGTCTCGATCAAGTAAACGAGGCGGGCAAATCAGTTCTGTTCCTACTTGAAGCCAACCCAGGTCCGGGTCTCGGATTGTTACTCGCTTACTCGTTCTTCGGTTCTGGTGCAGCGAAGAAAACGGCACCGGGTGCAGCATTCATTCAGTTCATTGGTGGGATTCACGAAATCTATTTCCCTTATGTCTTAATGAAACCGGTACTATTACTTGCGATGATCGCGGGTGGCATGAGTGGAATCCTCACTTTCGTCCTGTTTGATGTTGGATTGGTCGCACCTGCTTCGCCGGGTAGTATCATCGCTGTCCTTGCGATGGCATCCCGAGGGTCTTACGTCGGATTGATCGCAGGTGTCCTTGTTTCAGCATCCGTTACCTTCGTTGTCTCGACTGTCTTATTGAAAACAAGCAAAGCAAAAGAGACATCACTTGAAGAAGCAAGCGCGAACGTTAGTGCAATGAAAGGCAAACAATCAATTGCCTCGACACTCGTTTCAGCTGATGCTAAACCACTTGCGGAAGTCGAACATATCATTTTCGCTTGTGACGCTGGTATGGGATCGAGTGCGATGGGGGCATCCGTCCTTCGCAATAAAATCAATAAAGCAGGCTTACCGATCAAGGTAACGAATACGTCGATCAGCCAACTGCCGGCAAACGCCGAACTGATCATCACGCACCGTGATTTGACCGAGCGAGCGATGGAACAGGTTCCAACGGCAGAGCATCGATCAGTCGATAATTTCCTGAATGCCGGATATTATGATCAGCTTGTCCATGAGATCGAAACAGCACGGAATAAGATTTCTTAAAGATAAAGATAGAGACACTCAAGGAGGAATAAACATGACAACGACAATGAACCTTTCACCGGAACTCGTATTACTTGACCAACAATTCGCAGACGAGACGGCAGCCATTACGGCTGCCGGTCAACTCCTCGTCGATCACGGATATGTCGAAGCCGGTTACATCGACTCAATGCAGGAGCGTCATGCTTTATCGACGGTCTATATCGGCAACCATGTCGCGATTCCCCACGGAACAGAGTCAGCTAAATCGCAGGTCAAGAAGACAGGACTTTCGATTCTACAAGTACCGCAAGGCGTAGCGTTCGGAACGGAACAAGCACGACTCGTCATCGGCATCGCTGGTGTCGGTGACGAACACCTCGAGTTGCTATCGAATATTGCGGTCATTTGCTCCGATGAGGAGAACGTCGAGCGTATCGTAGCTGCGACATCAAAAGAAGAAATCATCGCCTTATTGACAGCGGAGGTGTAAGCATGAAAGCCATTCATTTTGGTGCCGGTAACATCGGACGTGGGTTCATCGGCTTACAACTCGTCAAGACGGGTTACGAAGTCTGTTTCGTAGATGTTAATACGACGGTCGTCGATGCATTAAAAGCACGACATACCTATGAAGTCGGTTATGCCTCTGAACAAGGAGGACGTGAACGGGTTGACGGCGTGACAGCGCTCAACAGCTTGTCTGAACCGGATCAGGTCATTGCAGCGATTCGCGATGCAGATGTGATTACAACAGCTGTCGGACCGAGCTTGTTGTCGAAAGTCGCTCCTTTGATCGCGGAAGGATTACGTCAACGTGATCAGCAGGCACCTGTCTACGTCATTGCGTGTGAAAACATGATTGGTGGGTCAAAACACTTGCAAGCAGAGGTGGCGAAACATCAGCCGATAGCGGAGAACTGGTATTTTCCGAATGCGGCGGTTGACCGAATCGTACCGCTTCAACATCACGAAGACCCGTTATACGTCGAAGTGGAAGAATTCTTCGAATGGGTGATCGAGACGACTGGACTACCGGAAGCCTATCCACGAATCGAAGGCGTCACCTATGTCGAGAACATCGAACCGTTCATCGAGCGGAAGCTGTTCACCGTCAACACAGGACATGCGATCGCTTCGTACCTCGGAGCACTATTCCATAAAGAGACGATCGCTGAAAGTCTAACGGATCCACGCATCCGTCGTGGTGTCCAAACAGCACTTTACGAAACAGGGTGGTTGTTGCTTGAAAAGTACGGCTTTAACCCAGTCGACCATAGTGCGTATATCCAAAAGAATATGAAACGCTTTGAAAACCCACGGATTCATGATGAAATCATTCGTGTCGCTCGTTCACCGATTCGTAAACTGAGTCCAAGTGACCGACTCGTTAAACCAGCGAAAGAATTGATGGAACGCGGCATCGAAGCAGATGGATTAGCACGCGGCATCGCAGCAGCCCTGACCTATTTCGATCCAAATGATTCAGAATCTTCTGAATTAAATGCGTATATAACGAAGCATGGGATTGAAGACGCGTTGAAGGTATATCTACAGTTGTCGGCAACAGATCCACTTGGATCTCGGATCGTTGAACATTATGAAGCGATGCAACAACAAGTCAATTCGATTGCTTGAGAATAAGTGTGCGCACCACCCTTCACGTCACGTGAAGGGTGGTTTTGTATTTCACATAACATGTAGCGCATCGTCATCGAAATAATCAGTTTTTGGAATTCTTCTATCACAATTTGATTACAATTTGTATATTAAATTTGGAATATTCGAAAACGAATATTTAGCGATTGAAATACATTGTACGCTATATGAACGGAACATCTCTATTCCGATTTTTCAGGTAAGAGAAGGTGATCATATGTTGAATTATAAAGTGAACGTATATAGATTAAACGGAGCACGACCAAAAGCAACAAAAGGAACCGGACCAAAACATTTGATTTATTCGAGTCAGTTTTCTTCACGTACACCAGTCCATTTATTGCATCAACTCATCTTGAATCGTTTGTTGGTTGAACAAGAAAAAAATCTTGAATTGACGTATACGATCGAAGTAAATGCGGTACTTGATCAATTCGTGATCGACGTCCGTGTCTTTTCAACAGATACGGTCAGTGTCCAAGTCGAGCGTGACTTGATTGAAATCATTGAACGTGAAGAAGTCCGTCATATCCCAGCACTTGAAATCGGAAAACCGGATTTCGCGGAATTCGCTCACATCGTCTTAAAGGTCAAGGAAGGCGGACCACGCCTGTCACAAGAGGATACGCAACGAATTTTCAATGAGTCTGGAGTTCGAGGGCGAATCATCCTGCACAAGGAGCGCATCGATAGTCATGAACCTTCCCATTCGATTCAGTTGTTGATTGGTGGGGCCGAGAAGTGTTTGTATAGTCTCTCGCAATATCAGCTTGATCCACTCTTCCGTAAACATGGTTTGACGATTCAATCCTTGAATCTGTTACCGTTTGATTTATTCATGATTCGCGACAAAATCGCGATGCTGTCTTCGGCAGATGCTTCGCAACTGTGGATTGACGATATCACGACATCCAAGAACGGACGATCACATCAGATTTGTTTTAACGATGGGAATGAATGCATGACAGTTATCTGTGATCTTCATGGATCAATTCGTTCTTATAAGTGTTCGTGATGGTTTAACTCTTCTTCGAATAGGCTACATTCTTAACAGAGGTTCTAACGAAGGGGAGTCGAACAATCATGTTATCTAAACA
>Ga0308158_10001207_pt1 | contig 29027 bp, 28 predicted proteins | sample PhyBR2_FD_201038 | JGI IMG/M metagenome (GOLD analysis project Ga0308158, IMG submission 201038) | Phyllosphere microbial communities from UC Gill Tract Community Farm, Albany, California, United States - DLSLB.R2 | ecosystem: Host-associated > Plants > Phyllosphere > Unclassified | place: USA... | reverse complement strand
CGTGTCGAGCCAGACGGCGATGGCATCCGGTGTATTGGCGATCTGCCCGGTCCGACCCGATGGCAGTTCGCAAATGTCGATGAGAGCACGCGAAAGGTCGCAGCCGATGACGGCTTGTGGCATGGTAAAGGCTCCTGTCCATGTCGTGCGGGATCCACAGTCCCAAGCAACTGTTCAGGGTTGTGACCAACGCGGAAGGGACCCTTGCTCCCTATCGGGCTCGAGACCCTCGGGGGGGACGGGCTCCCTTCCGCAACACCTTCATACCACCATCCCATCAGACAGGAGGGGGTGTTTCCGCAAACGCCGGGCTTGTGGCGATGCCCCACCCCAACCCCTCCCCTGAAGGGGAGGGGCTAGGCTCGGTTCGATCCCATGTCATTATAGTCCAGGACCCCCCCCCGTTCGGCCTGAGCGAAGTCGAAGGCCACGCCGCTGCCTCGCCGCAAGCACGTCCCGTACACTTCGACTTCGCTCAGTGCGAACGGCGGGTGGGATAGCTGGTCGGGGGTGAAGAGGCACCCGGCCCTCACCCGTTCACATCAAAACCGGAAAGTGGGGAGCTTCTGTTGCCCGGTGCTCCCCGTACCGCTGGATTCCCCTTCTGTTGCCCGGTGGGGTCCGACCGCGCTATTTTGGTGTAATGTCAGGCCGTGAGGCCCTCAATTACGCCGCAATCGCGAGTGCTTCGTTATCGTTGGCACTTGTGAGTATGGGCCGTTGCGGTGGTCCCATTCCGAACGAAAACAGCGCTTTTCAACACACGTCGATCCTGGTTCGGCCCCGTCAGAAACGGTGTCCAGATACACCACCTTTTATGGTGGAGCCGCCGGGTACTGCCCCCGGGTCCGCTGCGTCTATTACTCGCCGCAGTTTATCGTCATAGCCGGGTGAAACCCGGCAGGGACGGATATAGGAAGCCGCGCGGCATTACGCAAATGCCTTTCGCTCGCCCTATTTTGGGTCCATGGAGACGCGCATGTTGACCCAGCGGTCCCGTTATGCGCTGCGCGCGATGCTGTTCCTGGCGGAAATGCCGGTGGAAGGGCCGCCGACTTCGATGACCCGCATCGCGGCCGAGGCGAATGTGCCGCGCAAGTTCCTGGAGCTGATCCTCGCCGACCTGAAGGGCGCGCAACTGCTCGACAGCCAGCGCGGCAAGATGGGCGGATACCGGCTGGCGCGGCCCGCGCACCTGATCTCGCTGGGCGACATCATCCGCACGATCGAAGGGCCGCTGGCGCTGGTACCCTGCGTCAGCCGCACCGCTTATCGTCCGTGCAACGACTGCAAGAGCGAAGCCGACTGCGCCATCCGCCACGCGATGATGCGGGTGCGCGACGAGACGGCGCGGATCCTGGACGGCACCAGCCTGGCCGACGCCACCGCGAAGAAGCTGGCGGCGGCGTAAAGCCCTTACCTCACCCAACCTCGCGCCACCCCGGCCTTCGCCAGGGAACACCAGCCTCCTAATCGGATAGCTTAAGAACGCCGCGCGCGCAGTTCGTCGCGGATTTCCCGCAGCAGCGCGACATCGGCGGGTTCGGCCTTGGGCTCGGCGGCGGCGACGGCCTTGTCCTTCTCGAAGATCGCGGTCGCGCGGTTCACGGTGCGGATCAGCAGGAAGATGATGAAGGCGACGATCACGAAATTGACCGCCTGGGTTACGAACGCGCCGTACCCGAGCAGCGGCACGCCCGCCTTCTTCAGCGCCGCATAATCGGTCAGCGAGCCGGCATAGGTGGCAGGGATCGGCCCCATGCGAACGAAATAGCTGGAGAAGTCCAGCCCACCGAAGATCTTGCCGATCACCGGCATCAGCACATCGTCGGTCAGCGAGGTCACGATCTTGCTGAACGCCGCACCGATGATGACCGCCACCGCCAGATCGAGCACATTGCCCCGCGCGATGAAGGCGCGAAATTCCTTGAGCATCGTCAACTCCCTCTATTCGATGAACTTTCAGGCTATCGTCGCTTTTGCCCTTCGCCAAGCGCCTCACCCGTCTTATATAGCCGATACAGTTGACGGAGGAATATTCGAATGCGTCGTCCCGTTCTGGCTCTGACCCCGGTCGTGATGGCCGTCGCCCTGTCCGGCTGTGGCATGAACAGCGTGCCCACGGCAGAGGAAAACGCGAAGGCAAAATGGGCCGATGTCCAGGCCGCCTATCAGCGCCGCGCCAACCTGATCCCCAATCTGGAAGCGACCGTGAAGGGCGCCGCCGCATCGGAAAAGTCGATCCTGACCGAGGTGGTCAATGCCCGCGCCAAGGCGACCTCGGTGCAGGTGACCGGCGCCGACCTGTCCGACCCCGCCAAGATGCAGCAGTTCGCGCAGGCGCAGGGCCAGCTCAGCGGTTCGCTGGGCCGGCTGCTGGCGAATGTCGAGGCCTATCCGAACCTGAAGAGCCAGGACAATTTCCAGACCTTCATGAGCCAGCTGGAAGGCACCGAGAACCGGATCAACATCGCGATCGGCGATTATAACAAGGCGGTCGAGGCTTATAACGTCCGCATCCGCACCTTCCCCGACGCGATCGGCGCGAAGGTCTTCTACGGCGCCAAGCCGATGACGCCCTATCAGGCGACGACGCCGGGCGCCGAGAACGCACCCAAGGTGAATTTCGGCAGCTGATCGGTCGCATATGACCCGGCTGCTCCGCCCGATTCTGGGACTCTGGCTGATTCTCTGCGCCATCCCCGTGATGGCGCAGACCTTTCCCAAGTTCGACGGGCTGGTCGTCGATGCGGCGAACAAGATCGACCCCGCGACCAAGGTGCAGCTCGAGCAGAAGCTGGAGGCGCTGCAAAAGGATACCGGCCGCCAGCTGGTGGTCGCGACGATTCCCGACCTGCAAAACTATCCGATCGAGGATTATGGCTATCGGCTGGGCCGTGCCTGGGGCGTCGGCCTGAAGGACGCGGATAACGGCGCGATCCTGTTCGTCGCGCCCAATGCGGGCAAAGGCCAGCGCGGCCCCAGGCTGGAGGTCGGGCGCGGGCTTGAGCCGATCCTGACCGACGCCTGGTCGTCGCAGATGATCCGCACGCTGATGATCCCCCGCCTTCGGGAATCGGGCGACATATCGGGCGCCCTGAACGCGGGCGCGGATGCGGTCATCGCCCAGCTTCGCGCCTCGCCCGAGGAAGCCAAGGCCAAGGTGGCCGAGGCCGCCAGGCAGTTCGACCGCGAGCATCGCCGCGGCGGCGGCGATTCCAACGGCTTTCCGATCTTCATCATATTGGTGATCTTCATCGGCGGCTTCGTCCTGCTGTCGATCCTGCGCCGCAGGCAGGGCCAGCGTTTCCGCGACGATGATGACGACGATCATGGCGGCGGCGGTGGGCGTCGCGGTGGTGGCTGGCCGATCATTCTCTGGGGTCCCGGCTGGGGCAGCGGATCAGGCGGCGGCTGGAGTTCCGGCGGCGGATCGTCCGGCGGCGGCAGCGACGGATCGTGGTTCGGCGGCGGCTTTACCGGCGGCGGCGGGGGCGATTTCGGCGGCGGCGGCGCATCGGGGGATTGGTGAGATGTTGAGCGACACCGACAGCGATCTCGTCACCGCCGCCGTCGCACGGGCCGAAGCGACGACGGATGCGGAGATCGTCACCATCGTCGCCCCCCGATCGGACGAGTATCGCGACGTCGCCTTGTGGTTCGCCGCGCCCGCCATGCTGCTGCTGCCGCTGTTCGCCGCACTCTTCCCCGATCTGGGGTTGAAGCTGCTGGCGCTGGTCCATGACGCGTGGAGCGCCCCGGGCGAGGACCTGATCCTGGGCGTGCTGATGATCGCGCAGATTCTGGTCTTCGGCCTGGTCTTCGCGCTGCTCGCGCCCGTCGCGCGCCGGATCGCACTGGTGCCCAAGAGCATCCGCCACGCCCGCGTCCGGGCGCGCGCGGTCCTGCTGTTCCGCGTGTCGGCCGAGCGGCGGACCGACAGCCGCTACGGCGTGCTGCTCTACCTCTCGGAGGACGAGCATATGGCCGAGATCGTCGCCGACTCCGGCTTGACCGGCAAGGTCGGGCCGGAAACCTGGGGCCGGGCGATGGCGGTGATGCTGCCCCATGTCGCCAAGGGCCATGTCGGCGAAGGGCTGAGCGCGGCGGTCGAGCGCATCGGGCTTGTGCTGGCGACACATTTCCCCAAGACGGCGGCCGACACCAACGAGCTGCCGGACAGACCCATCTCGCTATGACCGATCCCCGTATGGACGCCCCCCTCGAAACCCTGGCCGAGGGGCGGTTCCTGGCGCTGCGCAAGCGTGGCAGCTGGGAATATGCCGACCGCCCGCGCGACATCCGCGCCGCCGTCATCCTGGCGATCGAGGACGGGCACATCCTGCTGGTCGAGCAGTTCCGTATCCCATTGGGCGCACCCTGCCTGGAAATGCCCGCCGGATTGATCGGGGACGAAACCGAGGGTGAGGCGGTGATGGACGGCGCGGCGCGCGAACTGGAAGAGGAAACCGGCTATCGCCCCGCCCGGATCGAGACGCTGGGCGAGTTCTGCTCCTCGCCGGGCATGACCTCGGAGCGGTTCACCCTGGTCCGCGCGACCGGGCTGGTGAAGGTCGGCGACGGCGGCGGTGATTCGGACGAGCAGATCGTCGTCCACCGGGTAAAGCTGTCGGAGGTTCCGGCCTTCATCGGCGAGCGGCGTGCGGCGGGCGTGGTGATGGATGCCAAGCTGCTACTGTTGCTGGGTGGCGGCATCCTGGGTCTTTAGAGCATGATGACATCCGCTTCATCCCCCCTCCCCTTCAGGGGAGGGGCAGGGGGTGGGGCGTTTCCGCAAACACCGGGCCTGTGGTGATGCCCCACCCCAACCCCTCCCCTGAAGGGGAGGGGCTAGGCCTGGTTCGATCCCATGTCATCATACTCTACGTTCACGCGAAGCCGCGAGGACGCGAAGAGATGGTTGGTTCGCGCGCAGGCGCGGAGGACGCAGAGGTGTCGGGTTCGCGGCAGCGAAATCCATCTGCAATCAGCGATGATGACAGACAGGCCGTGCCGCCGGGTAGGACACCTCTGCGCCCTCCGCGCCTCTGTGCGAAATGAATCCTGAATTCTTCGCGTCATCGCGGCTTCGCGCGACCAAGAAAAACTGGACCCCGGCCTTCGCCGGGGTGGTCAGGATTAGGAGGTTAGCGGCAGGCCGCCCTTAACGGAAATTGTCGGCGTAGCTTTGCAGCTTCAGCGTCTTTTGCGGCGTCGGCACGACATGATGGTCGAGCCCTTCGCGCTGGCAATAGGCGACCGCCTCTTCCAGCGTCGCGAAGGTCAGGCGGACCTGCTCCTGCGTGTCGCCGCTGCCGGCCCAGCCGGTCAGGGGATCGGGCTTTTTCGCCTCGGTCGGTTCGAATTCGAGTTGCCAGCGATCGGTCCGGTACTTGCCGGATTGCATCGCGTTCTTGGGGCGCTGGAAGATGCGAGCAGTGGCCATAATTCTTGTCCCTTATCGCGAACCGGCGGCTCTTGCATCCGCCTTTTTCGTGCGCAGTGTCGCAGAGGCCTCTGCGGGCGCGTCGGGCCAGGGATGACGCGGGTAGCGGCCGCGCATTTCCTTGGCGACCGCGCTCCAGCTACCCGCCCAGAAACCGGGCAGATCGCGCGTCGTCTGAATCGGCCTTCCGGCGGGCGAGGTGAGACTCAGGACCAGCGGCACCCGCTCGGCCCCGATCACCGGATGCTCGGCCAGCCCGAACAGCGCCTGCACGCGCAACTCGACGCGCGGGCCACCTTCGGCCGCGTAATCAATCGCATGGCTGCTGCCCGCCGGACTGGTGAAGTGCGAGGGCGCCATCGCGTCGATGCGCTTCTGGTCGTTCCAGTCGACCAGATTGCGGATGGCCTCGGTCAACGCACCGGGCGTAATGGCGTCGAGCCGCCTTTTGCCCGCCACCAGCGCGGGCAACCAGTCGTCCAAGCGCTCGATCAGCGTTTCATCGTCGAGCGCCACGCCCGCATAAGCAGCGCGCGCGCGATAGGCCCCTGCGCCGTCGCTCCATGGCAGCATCGCCACACCATGCGTGCGCACCCCCTCGACCAGCGCGTCGGCAATCGCTTCGGGGGAAGCCCCCGAATCGGGGCCGCTCGACAAACGAAGCCCGCCCAGCCGCCGTTCGCGCAGAGCCTCGACCCCGCCGGTTGCGGGATTGAACGTGACGGTGCGCCGCGTCTCGATCCGGTCGGCGAACAGCGCCTCGACGGTGGCGAGATCTAGCGGCGCGGCGGACAGGATCCGCGCGCCCGAGGCCGCGCCTTGCGTTTCGCCCACCGCCAGCCATTCCGAACTTGCCAACCCGGAGGTGGGGTCGAGCCGGAAACCGCGTCCGCCGACGCTTGCCCAATTCTCCCCCGTCCCGTCCCGCCGCCGCGCCACCCGGTCCGGGTAAGCCAGCGCCAGGCACACGCCCGCCGGATGGTCCCAGGCCTCCTGCTCGACCGGCCTGGGGGCGAGGCCGCTCCAGCGTTTCGCCATCTGGCGCGCGGCTTCTGCCTTGGGGCCGCGTTCGGTCCGCCAGCGGCGCAGGCGCTGTTCGACATCGACATCCTGTCCGCCAATGCCGCGTTCGCCCAGCAGCACTGCGACCTCGGCGGCGGTCGAGGCCAAGCCCCGCTCGCCATTGCGGATCAGCATATGCGCGAGCCTTGGCGGCATCGGCAGCTTGGCGATCGCCTTGCCATGCGCGGTCGGGCGGCCGGTCTCGTCCAGCGCCTCCAGCACGGTCAGCCGCGCGCGGGCCTCGGCCACGGCGGCCTCGGGCGGCGGGTCGAGCCACGGCAGCGCGCGCGGGTCGCCAACGCCCCACAGCGCGGTGCCGAGCAACAATGCCGACAGGTCCGCTTCCAGAATTTCGGGCGGGTCGAAGCGCGGCAGGCCCGCCGTCGCGGCCTCTTCCCATAGGCGATAGGCGACACCGGGCGACTGGCGGGCGGCGCGGCCCGCGCGCTGGGTGACGGCGGCCTGGCTGGCACGCTCGGTGACGAGCCGGGTCATGCCTGCCGCGCGATCATAACGCGGGCGGCGGGCGAGCCCTGAATCGACCACGATCCGCACCCCGTCGAGCGTCAGGCTGGTCTCCGCGATCGAGGTCGCCAGCACGATCCGTCGCCGCCCCTCCGGGTCGCGCCGGATCGCCGCGCGCTGCGCCGCCGGGTCAAGCGAGCCGTGGAGTTCGTGGATCGCGATGCTCTCGGGCAAGGTCGCCAACCGTTCGGCCGTGCGCGCGATCTCGGCAGTGCCGGGCAGGAAGGCGAGGATGTCGCCCTCCGCCTCTTCCTGCAGCGCGCGACGGATGGCGGCGGCGACCGAGTCCTCGATGCGTGCCTCCGCCGCGCGGCCGAGATGGCGCAGGGTCAGCGGGTGGCTCCGCCCCTCGCTCTCGATGACCGGCGCGTCGCCCATCAGGCTGGAGAAGCGGCGGCCGTCGAGCGTCGCCGACATGGCGACCAGCCTCAGGTCGGGGCGCAATCCCCCTTGCGCATCGAGCGCCAGCGCAAGGCCGAAATCGCCGTCGAGGCTGCGTTCATGGACTTCGTCGAACAGCACCGCCGACACGCCCGCCAGTTCGGGATCCGCCTGGATGCGCGCGACGAAGATGCCTTCGGTGACGACGGTCACGCGGGTCGCGGCGCTGACCTTCGTATCCATGCGGGTCGCATAGCCGAAGGTGCGCCCGACCGGCTCCTCGGCCAGCGCCGCCATGCGCTCGGCAGCGGCGCGCGCGGCGAGACGGCGGGGAGAGAGGAGCAGGACTTCCCCCATGCACCAGGGCTGGTAGAGCAGGGCGGGCGCAACGGCGGTGGTCTTGCCCGCACCGGGAGGTGCTACGAGGACGGCGTTGGGGGCGTTCGCGAGCGCGGTCAGCAGGTCGGGCAGGACGGCATTGACGGGCAGGGTCATGCAGGTGCGATAGGGGGTTTGGGAAGCGGGGTGAAGGACCTCTGGCCCCGGTCGATTGACCTACCTCCGTTCAGGCTGAGCGTAGTCGAAGCCCACGCCCCGACATTCGCCAAGAGGATCGGGTGTCACTTGGCCTTCGACTTCGCTCAGGCTGAACGGAGGGTGGGAATGAGGTGCCAAATCTTCCAGGCACCACCCCGGCGGAGGCCGAGGCCCAGGTTCCACCACGCCTTTTGTGCGCTATGCGATGCGGGGGAGGCCGCCACTCCCGCGCCTTCGATCATCTACCGCAACTGGCCCCCAGCCTTCGCCGGGGTGGTGCGGGATTTGGAATGGCGTGGAAGCTCAGTACGCCCGCGCCACCGCGAACTCGACGGCTTCGATCATCGCGCTCTTCGCCGGACCATCCGCAAAGCCGCGCAGCGCCTCGATCGCCAGCCCGCCATAGTGCCGCGCGCGGGCCATCGTGTCGTCGACCGCCCGGCTCTTGCGGACCAGCGCGACGGCGTGGGCGAAGTCCTCGTCCGAGGTGCGCCGTCCCTCGACCGCGTCCTTCCAGAACTGACGCTCGTCGTCGTTCGCCCGCGCATAGGCGAGGATCACCGGCAGGGTCATCTTGCCCTCGCGGAAATCGTCGCCCGCATCCTTGCCCATGGTGCCTGCGTCCGACACATAGTCGATCGCGTCGTCGATCAGCTGGAACGCGATGCCCAGGTTCCGGCCGTAGGCCTCCAGCGCCAGTTCCTCCGCCTCGGGCCGCTCGGCTACCACGGCCGCGATGCGACAGGCGGCGGCGAACAGCGCGGCGGTCTTGGCGTCGATGATCGAGAGATAGCGTTCCTCGGCCAGCCCCACCTGCCGCACGGCGGTCAGCTGGTTCACCTCGCCCTCGGCGATCACCGCCGACGCGCCCGACAGGATGTTCAGCACCTTCAGGCTGCCCGCATCGACCATCAGCTGGAAGGACCGGCTGAACAGGAAGTCGCCGACCAGCACGCTGGCGGGATTGCCCCAGATGATGTTGGCGGTGCGACGCCCGCGCCGCAGGTCGGAGCCGTCGACGACATCGTCGTGCAGCAGCGTGGCGGTGTGGATGAACTCGACCGCCGCCGCCAGGACGTGGTGGCTGGTGCCCCGATAACCGAGCAGCTGCGCACTCGCGAGCGTCAGCATCGGGCGCATCCGCTTGCCGCCGCCCGCGATCAGGTGGCCCGCCAGTTGCGGGATCAGCGGGATTTCCGACGCCATGCGGTCGATGATGACCTGGTTCACGGCGTTCATGTCATCGGCCACCAGCCGGATCATCGGGTCCAGCGAGGGCGCGGGCTTGGCGAGGCGGGTGGCGGTTACGGTCATGGGCAGGTAAGAGCCTCTGGCGACAACGCTTGCCGAACGCAAGCCTAAGCGCGAAAGGGCGCGCGCGAATTCATGTGCGGCCACCGCGCCAGAGGGAGACGTACCGATCATGTCCGACACCGTGCTGACCGGCTATCGCCAGTCGATCGACAATATCGATGCCGCGCTGGTCTTCATGCTGGCCGAACGGTTCAAGATCACCCAAGCGGTCGGACGCTACAAGGCGGAGAACGAACTGCCCCCCGCCGATCCCGGCCGCGAGGAGTCACAGATCGCCCGGCTGCGCCAGCTGGCGAGCGATGCGCAGCTCGACCCCGAATTTTCCGAGAAATTCCTGCGCTTCATCATCGATGAAGTGATCCGCCACCATGAAGGCTTTCGCGGCTGATGGCGTTCCTGCTGGCGATCGAGGGCGCGGACGGCGCGGGCAAGGCGACCGCGACGGCGGCGGTGACCGAAAGGCTGAACGCCGCCGGGCTGTCGGCGGCGGCCTTGTCCTTTCCGCGCTATGCCGAGACGGTCGGCGGCTGGGCGCTGGGCGAATATCTGGCAGGCCGCCTGCCCCATGCCGCCGCGCCCGAGACGGCGGCAACGCTCTATGCGCTCGACCGATTCGAATCGCGACCGCACCTGATCGAGCTGGCGGAAGCGCACGACGTGATCGTGTTCGACCGCTATATCGCATCGAACATGGCCTATCAGGCCGCGCAGGTGCTGCCCGACCGGGCGGAGGCGTTGCTGCAATGGATCGAGCAGCTGGAGACGGTGCAGTTCCGCCTGCCCGCGCCGCATCTGTCGGTCTATCTCGACACGCCGCTCGACATCGCGCGCGACCTGATCGCCCGCAAGCGCAAGCGCAGTTATACCGACGATACCTATGACGCGTATGAGGCCGATCTGGGGCTTCAGGCGCGGGTGCGGGCCAATTACGCCGCGATGGCGGACGGGGCGATGCTGGGCGAATGGGTGACGGTGTCGACCGTGGCAGGCGGGGCATTGCGCGACCCGGCGGAGATCGCGGACGAGATCACCGCGCTGGCGATGGCGCGCCTGCGCTAAGCGCTCCCCCGCCTTACCGTTCCCCGGCGAAGGCCGGGGTCCAGTTTCTAGGCACTATCGGGAGCACAAGGCCTTTGCCTCCCACGCAAAGTTTCCACGCGCCACGGGCTTGAAAGGCACTGGACCCCGGCCTTCGCCGGGGAACGGATTCATTCATCTCACGCGAAGCCGCGATGCCGCGAAGAAGAGAAATATGGTTGGCGCGGAGAAGGCGGAGGTGTCGTATCTGCTGCTCTTTCCGCTCCTTTTTCTTGAGCGATCGAAGAAAGAAGCATGCGCGCTCCCGCGCGCGACACATCTCCGCGCCTCCGCGTCTCCGCGCGAAATCAAAATCTTCGCAGCATCGCGGCTTCGCGTGAACCAAAATCCCGGCGACGCCCCTCAATGCGAAGCGCGGATCGTCCCCGCCAGCGGCGCGAAGCGGGCGACCTGTTGGCCCACCAGGCGCAGTTGCCCCTCCACCGCCGGATCGCTGATACGGCCCTCTTCGTCGAAGCGGGTCTGCTGCGTGTTCACCGCCGCCGCGAAGGGCGTCGGCCAGCCGCGCAGTGCATGGACGATCGAGCGCAGCGCCGCGATGGTCGAACCCGTCGCCTGCCAGCCATAGGCGGTCGCGATCAGCCCCACGGGCAGGTCGGCGAGATAGGGCCGGTCGTCCTTAGCCGTTTCCTCCAGCAGGTCGAGCGCGTTCTTCACCAGCCCCGAGATGCTGCCATGATAGCCGGGACTGGCGATGATGATCGCCGACGCCTGGCGCACGGTGTCGACGAACACCTGCTCCGCCTCGGTCCGCTCGCCCGCGCGCGGGTTGTAGAGCGGCAGGCGCGCCAGATCCTCGCCACCGAAGACATGGGTGCGAAAGCCCTCGTCCGCCGCCGCCGTCATCGCGGTGCGCAGCGCGCGCTCGGTCGAGGAGACGCTGCCGATCGTGCCGCCGATGCCGACGACGAGCGGGGAAGAAGAGTGAGCCATGCTCCGCCTTTCACTCCGGACCGAGCGACGAGCAAGCGCTAAGTTTGCAGGCTCCGGGCGTTGCGGCGGTCCGGGTCTCGCCCTATCCCACATGACAGGGAGATGAAGGATGCGTGTCTGGGCTTTGGGGATCGTCACGCTATGCGCCTGTCCGGCGGCGGCGCAGGAGGTGCAGCAAAGCGGCCCGCCCCCCGGTGTCGCCACCGGTGCGCCAGGTACGCCCGATGGCTGGAGCATCACCATCGGCGCCGCCCCCGTTTTCGGCCCCGCCTGGCAGGGGTCGCGCGACATGGCGTTGTCGTTGTTTCCCGATCTGCGGGTGAATTATGGCGACACGCTCTTCGCCTCGGTGCCCGACGGGATCGGGTGGAATGCGGTGCGCAGCGACGGCTGGCGCGCCGGGCCGCTGGTCAAGATCCGCTTCGGCCGCGACGAGCGCAATGGCGGCTCGCCCTTCCTGATCGCTGGCGGCAGCGACGCGCTGGAGGGCATGGGCGATATCAAGGCGGCGGGCGAGGTCGGCGGCTTTGTCGAAAAATCTTTCGGCCCGCGCCGGGGCTGGCGCGCTCGCGCGGAGGTAAGGCAGGGCTTCGGCGGGCATGACGGCGTGGTCGCGGACCTGTCGGCCGCCTATCGCACCCGGATCGGCCGCGCGATTGTCAGCGCGGGACCGCGCATGACGCTGGCCAGCGCGGATTTCATGCAGACCTATTTCGGCATTTCGGCGGCGCAATCGGTGCGTACCGGCCTGACGCCCTACCGGGCGGATGGTGGCGTGCTGTCCTATGGACTGGGCGGCAATGTCGTCCGCCCGTTGAACAGGCGCAGCGCCCTCACGCTGTTCACCAGTCTGGAGCGGCTGGGTGGCCCGGCCGCCGACTCGCTGCTGATCCGTGAGCGGGGACGGCGGATGCAAGCGACGCTGGGTCTGGGATACGGATTCCGCTTCGGCCTATAGCGCCGTTCGGGCTGCCGCTGCCGCACGGCCCAGTTCCGCGCGCTCGGCCCGGACGGCCATGGCGTCCCAGGAGGAAGCCGCACGCTCGCAGCGTTCGCGGACATTCTGCAAGGTCGCATCGGCGGCGTTGGTGCGTTCGATTTCGGCCTGGTTGCGGAAGAAGATGGCATCGCGAGACATGGATTATCCTTTCGACCACAAAAAAAGCGGTAGCCGGATCGGCTACCGCTTCGACATTCAGGCGGGCTGAAGGTTGACCGCCGCCATCTTTCCGCGGCGATCCTGCTCCAGTTCGTAGCTGACCCGCTGATCCTGGTTCAGCGTGATCATGCCGGCACGCTCGACCGCGCTGATATGGACAAAGGCGTCCGCGCCGCCATTTTCGGGGGCGATGAAGCCATAACCCTTGTCGGCGTTGAAGAATTTGACGGTTCCGGTGATGCTCATTTTCGTTCCTTCATAATGGTGAACCAGGCGCGGGGCCGGATTCGAGGCCGCGGTGCAGGGAAAGAAGGAACGTGCCGCAAAGCAGAGAACCGTCGATTTGCGACTTTAGCAGCATGACATGTGGGCCTCCCGATCCAAATCTGCAAGGCCGGGTCGGAAATAACTTCATTCCACATGCCGCCATCAAGGCCGAAATTGAGGTGGCATGCGCCTGTCACGGAGCTAGAAAGGCGGACAAGAGCATAGCTGGAGGACCGGACGGGGCATGACGAAACACCTTCCCTGGATCGCACTGGCGATCGTCGGAGCGGGGGCGCTGGGCGTGGTCGCCACGGTGCGGGGCGAACCGATCAACGCGCTGTGGATCATCGCCGCCGCCGTGTCGGTCTATCTGATCGCCTATCGTTATTATGCGCTGTTCATCGCGAAGGTGATCGGCATCGACCCCAGCCGCCCCACCCCGGCCATCCGCCGCGCCGACGGGCTGGACTATGTCGCGACCGACCGGACGGTACTGTTCGGCCATCACTTCGCCGCGATCGCGGGCGCGGGGCCTTTGGTCGGGCCGGTGCTGGCGGCACAGATGGGCTATCTTCCGGGCACGCTGTGGATCCTGGCGGGTGTGGTGCTGGCGGGTGCGGTGCAGGATTTCCTGGTCCTGTTCCTGTCGATGCGACGTGACGGGCGCTCGCTGGGCGAGCTGATCCGCATGGAGATGGGGCCGGTCGCGGGCACCATCGCGCTGTTCGGCGCCTTCATGATCATGGTCATCATCCTCGCGGTGCTGGCGCTGATCGTCGTGCGCGCACTGGCCGAAAGTCCCTGGGGCTTGTTCACCGTGGCGGCCACCGTGCCGCTGGCGATGCTGATGGGCGGCTATACCCGCTGGGTCCGGCCGGGGAAGATCGGCGAGGTGTCGATCATCGGTTTCATCGGCCTGATCCTGGCGATCGTCTATGGCCAGTCGATCGCGCAGTCGGCGGTGCTGGCGCCGCTCTTCACCTTCACGCCGGTGCAGCTTTGCTTCCTGCTGATCGGTTACGGCGCGGTCGCCTCGGTCCTGCCGGTGTGGCTGCTGCTCGCGCCGCGTGATTACCTGTCGACCTTCCTCAAGATCGGCGCGATCGTGGCGCTGGCCATCGGCATCGTCATTATGGCGCCGCCGCTGAAGATGCCCGCCCTCACCAAGTTCATCGACGGCAGCGGGCCGGTCTGGGCGGGACCGCTTTTCCCCTTCCTGTTCATCACCATCGCGTGCGGCGCGGTGTCGGGCTTCCATGCCCTGATCGCCAGCGGCACCACGCCCAAGCTGATCGCGAGCGAGAAGGACGCGCCCTTCATCGGTTACGGCGCGATGCTGATGGAAAGCGCGGTCGCGATCATGGCGCTGGTCGCCGCCTCGATCCTCGATCCGGGCATCTATTTCGCGATGAACGCGCCCGCCGCCGTACTGGGCACCGACCCGGCCAGCGCCGCCGCCGCCGTGACCGCGATGGGCTTCCCCATCTCGGCCGACACGCTGGCGCAAGTCGCGCGCGACGTGGGCGAGCATACGATCATCAGCCGGGCGGGCGGCGCACCAACGCTGGCCGTGGCGATGGCGGAGATTTTTAGCCATTTGTTCGGCGGACAGGCGATGAAGGCCTTTTGGTATCACTTTGCCATATTGTTCGAGGCGCTGTTCATCCTGACCGCCGTGGACGCGGGCACCCGCGCAGGACGCTTCATGCTGCAGGACCTGATCGGCCTGGTCGTCCCCAGCTTCCGGGGATCGAGCAAGGTCGCACCAGGGCTGATCGCCACCGGCCTGTGCGTCGCGGCCTGGGGCTTCTTCCTCTATCAGGGGGTCACCGATCCGCTGGGCGGGGTGAACACGCTGTGGCCGCTGTTCGGCATCTCCAACCAGATGCTGGCCGCCGTCGCGCTGATGCTGTCGACCGTCGTGCTGTTCCGCATGAAGAAGGACCGCTACGCCTGGATCACGGTCGTGCCGACCGTCTGGCTGCTCGCTTGTACGCTGACCGCCGGGTGGATGAAGATCTTCTCGGCCGATCCGCGCGTCGGATTCCTCGCCCATGCCGACAAGTTCGCCAGCGCCGCCGCGTCGGGCAAGGTCCTGCCGCCCGCCAAGACCATGGCGGAGATGGGACGGATCGTCTTCAACGACCGGATCGACGCGGGACTGTGCGCGATCTTCCTGGGCGTGGTGCTGGCCATCCTTGTCTATGCGGTGCGCACCTGCCTGATCGCCCGCCGTATCGACCGGCCGAGCGTGACCGAGGTGCCGCCCGAGCTGGTGGCCGCCGAATGAGCTGGCTCGCCCGCCTGCGTCAGATCGGCAACGCCATGGTCGGAATGCCCAGCTATGACGCCTATGTGGCGCACATGGCGGCCCGGCATCCCGACCGCGAGCCGATGGACGAAGTGACCTTCTTCCGCGAGCGGCAACAGGCGCGGTATGGCGGGAAGAATGGCGGGCGCTGCTGTTGATTGTTCGCGCGAAGCCGCGAGGGCGCGAAGAAGATTGGTTCGCGCGGAGGCGCGGAGACGCGGAGGGAAGGAGCGGGCGTTACCGTCCCCTCCCTCCGTTCCGCCTGAGCGTAGTCGAAGGCCAAGGGATACACCCACCACGCGGGCAGAACGTGCCAGCGTTCATGGAGCCTGCGGCTCTAGGCGATGTTTGTCCTTGGCCTTCGACTGCGCTCAGGCTGAATGGCGGTTAGGAGTGCCGATAAGAGCCTTCCGCTCCCCTCTGCGTCCTCCGCGCCTCCGCGCCTCTGCGCGAACCCAAAACTCCGCGTCTCCGCGTCTCCGCGCGAACAAAAAACCTTCGCGCCATCGCGGCTTCGCGTGAACCCAAAACCCCCGCTCCGCTGCCGCCCCGCCCTACCCTTGCCTTTTACCCACACCACGGCTACATCGCGTTCCCATCCGAACAGCGCGGACGGACCTTTCGTCGCAGGCCCCCCGGGGCAGGCGACGGCGGACCCATGCCTCGCTGACAGTAATTTCCACGCAGGGCGGGAACGGCACGAGTGGCGAAGACGACCCCCATCGAATTCCTCAACCAGGTCAAGACCGAGACCAAGAAGGTCGTCTGGCCGACGCGGCGCGAGACGGTGATGACCGGCGTGATGGTGGTCGTGATGACCACGATCCTGGCCATCTTCTTCCTGGCGGTCGACTCGTTCTTCGAGACGCTGGTCCGCACCCTGCTGTCGCTCGCGAAGTAAAAGGGTTCTCATGGCGCGCTGGTACATCATCCACGCTTATTCCGGTTTCGAGGGCAAGGTCCGCGACTCGATCATGGCCGAAGCGACCCGCCTGGGCCTCGACCATCTGGTCGACCAGATCGAGGTTCCGACCGAGACCGTGACCGAGGCCCGTCGCGGCAAGAAGATCGCGGTCGAGCGCAAGTTCATGCCCGGCTATGTTCTGGCCAAGCTCGACATGACCGATCAGGTCTATCACCTGGTCAAGAACACGCCGAAGGTGACCGGCTTCCTGGGCGCGATGGGCAAGCCGCAGGCGATCAGCGAGGCGGAAGCCACGCGGATGCTGAATTCCAAGGAAGAGGCCGCCGCCGCCCCGAAGCACAAGGTCAAGGTCGATTACGAGATCGGCGACGCGGTCAAGGTGCTGGAAGGCCCCTTCGCCAGCTTCAACGGCGTGGTCGAGGAACTGGATTTCGACAAGTCCAAGGTCAAGGTGTCGGTGTCGATCTTCGGTCGCGCGACCCCGGTGGAACTGGACTTCGAGCAGGTCGAACGCTCGAAGTAAGCTCGGACCATCCGACGAAACAGGGGCCGGGGCGGCAACGCCACCGGCCCTTTTCGTATCTGAACTTCCCGCCCCCCTTCCCCACCTCCGTTCAGGCTGAGCGAAGTCGAAGCCCACGCCCAACGTTCCGCCCCACGCAAATCCCGTGCACTTCGACTTCGCTCAGTGCGAACGGAGGGTGGGAGTTTGGGCCAACGGGGGCAGTGGCGGTGACCAAGGCCTACCTACCTTGCCATTCCCCCCATTTTCCGCTATCGGCCCGCCCTTCCCTAGCATTCATGCGACGGAACCCTTGCGGGAGGGTGTGCTGGCCTGTGCCTCGCACGCCCGTCACGACCGCTAGACTCGAAAAGAGAGTGACATGGCAAAGAAGATTACCGGCTATATCAAGCTGCAGGTTCCTGCAGGCGCCGCCAACCCCTCGCCGCCGATCGGCCCGGCGCTGGGTCAGCGCGGTGTGAACATCATGGAATTCTGCAAGGCGTTCAACGCGCAGACCGGCGAAGTCGAGAAGGGCACGCCGCTGCCCACCGTCATCACCGTCTATGCCGACCGCTCGTTCTCGTTCGAGACGAAGACCGCGCCTGCGACCTACCTCATCAAGAAGGCCGCCAACCTGAAGTCGGGCTCGAAGGAGCCGGGCAAGGTGTCGGCGGGCAAGATCGCGCGCTCGAAGCTCGCGGAAATCGCCCAGGTCAAGATGAAGGATCTGAACGCCAACGACATCGAGGCTGCGACCAAGATCATCGAAGGCTCCGCCCGCGCGATGGGCCTCGAAGTGGTGGAGGGCTAAGATCATGGCCAAGCTGACCAAGAAGCAGAAGTCGGTCCAGATCGACGCCGAGAAGCTGCACGGCATCGACGAGGCGATCACGCTGGCGCGCACCAACGCGACCTCGAAGTTCGACGAGACGATCGAAGTCGCCGTGAACCTGGGCGTCGACCCGCGCCACGCCGACCAGATGGTCCGCGGCGTCGTCACCCTGCCCAAGGGCACCGGCAAGACCGTTCGCGTCGGCGTGTTCGCCAAGGGCGCGAAGGCCGACGAGGCACGCGCCGCTGGCGCCGACGTCGTGGGTGCGGAAGACCTGATGGAAACCATCCAGGGCGGCACCATCGACTTCGACCGCTGCATCGCGACCCCGGACATGATGGGCGTCGTCGGTCGCCTCGGCAAGGTGCTGGGTCCCAAGGGCCTGATGCCGAACCCGAAGCTGGGCACCGTGACCATGAACGTCGCCGAAGCCGTCAAGGCGGCCAAGGGCGGTCAGGTCGAGTACCGCGTCGAAAAGGCCGGAATCATCCACTCGGGCATCGGCAAGGCGTCGTTCCCGGCGGAAGATCTGCGCGCCAACTTCGACGCGCTGGTCGACGCTCTGATCAAGGCCAAGCCGTCGGGCGCGAAGGGCAAGTATGTCCGCAAGGTCGCCGTCTCGTCGACGATGGGCCGCGGCATCAAGGTGAACGTCTCGGAAATCCCGGGCGCGTAAAGCCAGCCGCCAGCGCATGCTGACAGGATCAGGGGGTCGGAACTGAGGTTCCGGCCCCCTTTTTCGTGGCCGAGTGGCGGGCGGCCCCTACTCCGTTCAGCCTGAGCGAAGTCGAAGGCCACGTTTCAGCCTCGCCGCAAGCACATCCCATGCACTTCGACTTCGCTCCGTGCGAACGGGGGCATGGTGGTGGGACTCCCCTCCCCTTCAGGGGAGGGGCCGGGGGTGGGGCGGCTCCACAAGCACGTCGCCAAGGGGAAAGGCCCCACCCCAATCCAGCATCGGGTCGATCAGGCTCCCAGCCTGATCGACCCGATGTTCCTGAAGGGGAGAAGCTAAATGCGCCTACCCCATGACCGCCCGATTAAATTTGGTCAGTCCAAAAACTCAGCGCGGCAGGTCATCATCCCGCGCCGGAATCGCCCCCGAACGCATCACCGTCCACCCGGCGAGCCTATGCCCCCGCACCGCCGCCTCGGCGGGCGACAAACCATCCAGTCGCGCGCCCAGATAGCCCGCGTTGAACGCATCCCCCGCCCCGCTGGTATCGCGCGGGTTCAGGCGCTCGGGCGGCGGCACGATGCCGACGCCGGTGACCAGACAACCATCGGCGCCCAGCTTCACCACGACCTCACCCGCGCCCAGCCCCTGCCAGCGGTCGCGCACTTCTTCGGCGGACTTGGCGTCGACCAGCATCGCCTCGTCCTCCAGAGTCGGCAGGCCGATGTCGCAGCCGCCGATCGCCCGACGGCACAGCTCGCGCGCCTCGTCCTGAGTGCCGAACAGGCGGGGGCGGTAATTGCCGTCGAAAGCAACCCGCCCGCCCCGCGCCCGCACCCGCTGCGCCAGATCGAACAGATGCTCCCGGCTCGGTTCGTCCAGAATCGCGAGAGTAATCAGCGAGTATAGCAGCAGGTCAGCCTGCTCGGCCTCCACCATCGCCGCCGCACTGCCCGGCAGGGACAGGGTACGTCGCGCGGCGCTCTGCCCCCGCCAATAGGAAAAGCTGCGTTCGCCCGCTTCGTCGGTGGTAATCGCGTACAGGCCCGGCATCCGGGTCGGGTCGCGCAGGATCAGGCTGGTATCGATGCCCTCGGCCGCCCAGTCTTGAAGCAGCGTCGCGCTGAACGGATCGTCGCCCAGGGCGGTTACGTAGCGGACATCGCGGTCCATCCGCGCCAGATGGATCGCAGTGTTCAGCGTGTCGCCGCCATGACCCAGCCGCCACAGCCCACCGTCTGCGCGCGATAATTCGATCATCCCTTCCCCGACGACGACGATCCGCATCCACTTCTCTCCTATCGATCTCTGGCTTTACCAGGATAGTGGCAAGGCCAAAATTTGTAACTGGTCAATCCGAATGCCGAATGCTACCGCTAACCGACGCAAAAACATGATTTGGGACGAGGGAATAGCGGCCGTGTTGATGATCCAGTCCATGCGGTGGTTCGGACCCGCCGACCCGGTTTCCCTGTCCCATATCCGCCAGGCGGGCGCCACAGAGGTCGTCACCGCGCTGCATGAAATTCCCAACGGCGTGGTCTGGCCGCGCGAGGCGATCGCCGAGCGGCGGGCGATGATCGAAGCGGCCGGGCTGGGCTGGTCGACGGTCGAGAGCCTGCCGGTGCATGACGCGATCAAGCGCGGCGAACTGACCGACGAACTGGTCCGGGCCTATGGCGACAGCCTGCGCAACCTGGCGGCGGAGGGCGTGCGGACCGTCACCTATAATTTCATGCCGCTGCTCGACTGGACGCGCACCGATCTGGACTGGGAACTGCCCGATGGGGCGACCGCGCTGCGTTTCGAATGGGCGGCGGTGGCAGCCTATGACATCCATATCCTGAAGCGGCCGGGCGCCGAGGCGGATTATTCGGAAAGCGTCCGGGCCGCCGCCGCAGAGCGCTTCGCCGCGATGACACCCGAGGAACGCCACAAGCTCGAACGCACGATCATCGCGGGGCTGCCAGGCAGCGAGGAGAGCTTCGACTCGCCCGCCTTCCAGCGCGCGATCGACACCTATGCCGGGATCGACGCCGAAGCACTGCGGGCCAACCATATCGCCTTCCTGCGCGCGGTCTGCCCGATCGCCGAGGAAGTCGGCATAAAGCTGGTCGTCCATCCCGACGATCCCCCCTTCCCCATTTTCGGCCTGCCGCGCGTCGTCAGCACGGCCGAGGATCTGGATCATCTCTATGCCGCCGTGCCGTCCCTGGCGAACGGGCTGTGTTTCTGCACCGGGTCGTTCGGCGCGCGGCCAGATAATGACCTGCCCGCCATGGTCCGCCGTTTTGCCGAGCGGATCGACTTCCTCCACCTCCGCTCGGTCGGCTGGGAAGCCGGCGAGCGCAATTTCCATGAGGCGGAGCATCTGGGCGGCCATGCCCGCATGGCGGAGGTGATGCAGGCGGTGGTCGAGATTTCGCATACGCAGAACCGCGCGATCGTGATGCGCCCCGACCATGGTCATCGGATGATGGACGACCTTCATCGCAGCTCCAATCCCGGCTATTCGCTGCTGGGCCGGATGCGCGGGCTGGCCGAGCTGCGCGGGCTGGAGCAAGGAATCGTGCATATGCTGGGGTTGAACGCATGACACGCAAACTGGAGCTTCATCCCGACCGGCTGCTGCCCGCCGATCCGACGACGCGGGGCATCGCGCGGACGCTGTACGCCGAAGTCGCGAATCTGCCGATCATCAGCCCGCACGGCCACACCGATCCGCGCTGGTTTGCCACCGACGAGCCCTGGGCCGATGCCAGCGACCTGCTGCTCGCGCCCGACCATTATGTCTTCCGTATGCTCTACAGCCAAGGCATCGCGCTCGACGATCTGGGCATCCCGCATCGCGGCGGCCGCCCGGCCACCGATCCGCGTGCGGCGTGGAAGCTGTTTGCGGCGAACTATCATCTGTTCCGTGGCACGCCGTCGCGCATGTGGCTCGACCATGTGTTTGCCGAGGTATTCGGTTTCACCGAGGCGCTGGAGGAGGCGACCGCCGACCGCTATTTCGACGCGATCGGGGAGGCGCTCGCCACCCCCGCCTTCCGCCCGCGCGCGCTGTTCGAGCGGTTCCGCATCGAGTGCCTGGCGACGACCGAGGGCGCCGACGATCCGCTGGTCCATCACCAGGCGATCCGCGACTCCGGTTGGGCTGGCCGCGTCATCACCACCTATCGCCCCGACAGCGTGATCGATGTCGAGCATGAGCAGTTCGCCGGCGCGATGCAGCGCTTCGCCGCGCTGACCGGCGAGGATGTGTATAGCTGGTCGGGCTATCTCGCCGCCCATGCCAAGCGCCGCGCCGCCTTCCGCGCCTTGGGCGCGACCGCGACCGATCACGGCCATCCCACGGCGGCGACCGCGAACCTGTCGACGGCGGAATGCGAGGCGCTGTTCGCGCGTGTCGTCGGCGGTGGATGGACGCCCGCCGATGCCGAACTCTTCCGCGCGCAGATGCTGACCGAGATGGCGAAGATGAGCGTCGCGGACGGCATGACCATGCAGATTCACCCCGGCTCCTACCGCAACCATAATGCCGGGCTCTTCGCCAGCCATGGCCGCGACAAGGGCGCGGACATGCCGATGCGCACCGATTACGTCCATGCGCTGAAGCCCATGCTCGATGTGGTCGGCAATGAGCGCGACCTGACCATCATCCTCTTCACGCTGGACGAAAGTGTCTATGCGCGCGAGCTGGCGCCGCTGGCCGGGCATTATCCGTGCCTGAAGCTCGGCCCCGCCTGGTGGTTCCATGACAGTCCCGAGGGGATGCGCCGCTTCCGCGAGATGACGACCGAGACGGCGGGCTTCTACAACACGGTCGGGTTCAACGACGATACCCGCGCCTTCCTGTCGATCCCGGCGCGGCATGACGTCGCGCGGCGGGTCGATTGCGGCTTCCTCGCGCGCCTCGTCGCCGAGCACCGGCTGGAGGAGGATGAGGCGGTCGAGCTGGCCCATGCGCTGACCAACGGACTGGTCCGTTCGGCGTACCGGCTGTGACCCGGCTGAGCGAGGCGACCGCCGCGACACTCCCCGACGCCGTCGCACGTCCCGGCTATGACCGGGCGGCGCAGCGGATCGGCATCGTCCATATCGGGCTGGGCGCGTTCCACCGCGCGCATCAGGCGGTCTATACCGACGATGCGATGGCGGCGGGCGACCGCGACTGGGCCATCACGGCGGCCTCGCTGCGCTCGGGCGGCGTGCATGACCAGATGGCGCCGCAGGACGGCCTTTATACCGTCACCGAACGGTCGAGCGACGGCGAGGCCGTCCGCCTGATCGGCGCGATCCGTGAGGTGATCGTGGCGGCCAGGACGCCCGACCGGCTGGCCGAACGCCTCGCCTCCCCCGACACGCGGATCGTGACGCTGACCGTCACCGAGAAGGGCTATTGGCGGCAACCCGATGGCGCGACCGATCTGGCGGGCATCGTCGCGGATGGGAACAGCATCTATCATTATCTGGCGCAGGCGGTGGTCGCGCGGGCTGCGGCGGGGCTGGGTGCCCTGACGCTGGTCAGTTGTGACAACCTCCCCGATAATGGCCGGGTATTGCGCGCCGGTGTCGCGTCATTCCTCGACCATCGGGGCGAAACGGCGGCGCGCGACTGGTTCGAGCGCGACTGGCGCTGCCCCAACACCATGGTCGACCGGATCGTCCCCGCCGTCACCGACGCCGATCGGGCGGCGGTCGAGGCGGCGCTGGGGATGCGCGACGAAGCCGCCGTCATCACCGAACCCTATCGCCAATGGGTGATCGAGGATGACTTCGCGGGCGAACGCCCCCGCTGGGAAGTCGGCGGGGCGCAGTTCGTCGCCGATGTCGCGCCCTATGAGACCGCCAAGCTGCGGATGCTAAACGGCGCGCATTCGGCGCTGGCCTATCTGGGGCTGGAGCGCGGGCATGAGTTCGTCCACCAGGCGGTCGCCGATCCCGCCATCCGTCCCGTGGTCGAACGGCTGATGCGGGACGAGGCGGCGACCAGCTTCACCGCCGCCGAGGGGCAGGCGCTGGAGCCTTATGCCGACGCCCTGCTCGCCCGCTTCGCCAACCGGACGCTGGAGCATCGCCTGTCGCAGATCGCCAGCGACGGATCGCAAAAGGTCGGCCCGCGCTGGCTATCCTCGCTGGCGGCGCATGGCGGCGAGGCACCCGCGACGCTGACCGCGCTGGCGGCATGGCTGCGGTTTGTCCGGACGGGCAATGATGCGTCGCCCGATCCGCGTCGGGCGGAACTGGCCGGACTGTGGGAACAGGGCGATGCGGCGCAGGTGGTGGATGCGCTGTTCGGGGACGGCGGTTCGATGGCGGGCCTGTGGCGGCCGACCGAAGCGCAGCGGACGGCGTTGATCGGTAGGATCGCAGAATAAATCCTCCCCGGCACGGGGAGGTGGCAGGCCATCAGGCCTGACGGAGGGGGGCTTCCACACAGGACGTACCTAGCGGAAATCCCCCTCCACCACCGCTTCGCGGCGGTCCCCCTCCCCAAGCATAGCTTGGGGAGGAATAAGGCGGATTACTGCCCGTCCTTCGGCTCGATACCCTCGCCAGGCGCGTCGCCGCTCGGCGTGCGCTGGACGCGTGAGGTCATGCCGGTGGCCGAGGCATCGTCCAGCATCTGCTGGTCGACCGTCCGCTCGGGCGGGGGCGGCGGAATGGTGTCGGCGGCCATGTTGACCGGCGCGACCGCCTCCGCATCGTTGGTCATGACCGGGGTTTCCTCCGGCGCGGTCATATTCTCTTCCACTACGGCCGTGTCGTTCTCGACCGGCACGGGCGGATCCTCCGACGAGCGCGAGCAGCCCGCCAGCACCAATCCGGCCGCGAACAGCGCCATGGCGCTTTTGGTGGCAATCTTCATCCTGTCTTCCCTTTAGTCCTTGGTTGCCTGTGCCCGCTCGGCCGAGCGCGCTTCGATCTTGGCCGCCAGCTGCGCATCCCAGCTATAGGGATCCTCGCGGAAGCCCACCTGCCCATCGGCATTCGCGAACGCCGTCCAGTAGAGCAGATAGACCGCCACCGGCTCGGCCATGGTCGCGCGCACCGTCTTGCCCGATGCGATGACCGCATCGATCTGCGGCTGCTGCCATTCGGGCGTGGTCTTCAGCATCAACGAGGCCAGATCGGCGGGCTTTTCCAGCCGGACGCAGCCATGGCTGGCCAGCCGGTCGAACTTGGAAAAGCCCGACTGGGCGGGCGTGTCGTGCAGATAGACCGCGAAGTCGTTGGGGAAGTCGAACTTGTACCGGCCCAGCGCGCTCTTTTCCGACGATTGCTGCAACCGCTTGGAGCCATCGCCATTGTCGATGACCCGGAAACCCGCACGCTTCAGATAGCCGGGATTGGCCCGCTCCTTGGGCCACAATTCCTTGTTCGCGATCGAGCTGGGCACGTTCCAGGGCGGGTTCAGCACGATGCTGCGGATCGTCGACACCAGCATCGGCGTCTCGTTGCCCGGACGCCCCGTCACCGCCTTCATCGACATGACGGGATTGTCGCCGTCGAACACGGTCAGCACCGCGGCGGCGATGTTCACCTGGACGCGCTTGGCCTCCAGCTGCTGCGGCAACCAGCGCCAGCGCTCCATGTTCGCCATGATCTGCCGGATGCGCTGCGCCACCGGGACGTTCAGCACGGCGATGGTCTGAGTGCCGACCGTGCCAGCCGGGTTCAGTCCATAACGCCGCTGCGCCCGCCGCACCGCCGCGAGCAGGTCCTCATCGAACCGCTCGCCGGTGGCGCTGACCGCCGGGTCCTCCATCGCCAGCCGCTTGCGCAACGCCAGCACCTGCGGCCCGCTTGCGCCGAAGCTGATGGTGGCCGCCGGGAGCGACGACCAGCCCCCCGCCGCCGCCATGGCGCGATAGCGGGCCAGCCCCTTCACCAGCGCGTCATAGCCCGCATAGGGCGGCGGCAGCGAGGCGATCCAGGCCGACAGCCGGTCATGGCGCACCGCCTCCGCAAAGCCGGGCGCGGGGTCGTAAGGCTGCGGGCGGATGCCCCAGTCCTTGGTGAAGTCCGCCGCATCCAGCCGCCCGACATGCACCGCATGGGCATAATCCAGCGCCACGCGGGTCAGCGCGGCGGGCGACAGGGTCGACAGGTCGCGCGGCGGCCCCTGACGCAGCCCCTGCGCCACCTCGCCCTGCGCGATCAGGGTCGCGAGCTGGCGGGCCTGCGCCTCCGACAAGGGGGGGATCGCCACGGCGGGGGCCGCTTGCGGCAGCGGCTGCACGGTCGCAGGCGGCACCACCTGTGGCTGCGCGGCGGGGGGCTGGGCCTGCGGCGGCGTCGTGGGGACCATCACCGGCGGCGGCGCGACCTGCGCCAGCAGCGGCGTCGCGATCATCGATCCGGTCGCCAACGTACCGAGCAGCCGGGCAATGGAGGGGCGGGAAACGGAGAATGGCATTTTGGTCATGCGGATATGATAGCCCCTGTTCGTCGGCATGTCGTCGTGGGAACGGCGCTTTACATCACGCTATCCTACGCCAAGCTGAACCGATCGACAGGCAAAACGTCGCAATTGATCGAATTCCAGCGACAACCCGCCAACATATGTGAACCGGCCGATGGCATGCGGTACGGCCACCTCTCTCCCCATGGGCAGCGCTTGACATGACCCCGGGATCATATTTTGTATACCGGGGCTATTAGTGGAGGCGAACGGCAGGATCGACGAATTCTTTCGGCACAAGATCGGCCACCGATCCACCAAGACGCGCTTCATCGATCCCGGATCACCGGGCCATATATCTGAATATCGAAGGCAGCCCCGGATCACCGGGCCATATATCTGAATATCGAAGGCAGCCCGAAAAGAGGCGCCTCACCTCTGCAGCAGGAACGGGAGTCAATAAAACCAAAAGAGGGAAAAGATTATGGCTTACGGACCAAGCCGGTTGCGCAAATGGGCGCTGGCAAGTGCGGCTGTCGGTGCCCTGATCCTGGCGGTCGATGCGCAGGCGCAGACCCAGGCGACGGACGGCGGCGCGGGCGTGGCGGAAAATGCCGCCGGCGACGCTACGACGGCGGGTGACAACACGATCGTCGTCACCGGATCACGAATCCGCCGCAACCCCCTCGACCAGAGCGCCCCCCTCACCGCGATCGACAGCGCGGATATCGCCCGCACGGGCCTGTCTTCGATCGGCGACGTGCTGCAACGCCTGCCGGGCGCCGCGGGCGGACTCAATTCCCGCTTCAACCGCTCCGGCAATAACGGCAACCCGCCCGATGGCGGCGGCGTCGGTGCCGGCTCGGCGGAGATCGACCTGCGCTATCTGGGTAGCCGCCGCACCCTGGTTCTGGTCGACGGCCTGCGCTTCATCAACGGCAGCGCGGCGAGCGGCATTCCCGGCGCGGTCGACCTGAACGCCATTCCCGACAGCATGATCGAGCGCGTCGACGTGCTGCGCGACGGGGCTTCGACCATCTACGGTTCGGACGCGATCGCGGGCGTCGTCAACATCATCACCAAGAAGCGCCAGAACGGCTTCCTCGCCACCGCCCAGCTCGGCGGCTACGACAAGGGCGACGGCATTACCCAGAATTATCAGCTCAGCTGGGGCCACCGGACGGCCGACGATCGCGTCTCGGTCGTGGTCGGCGCGAACTATATCAACCAGGGATCGGTCTTCGCGGGCGACCGGCCCTATTATGCCTTCCCCGATCCCGGCGCGACCGCCTGCACCACGACGTGCAGCTCGGGCACGCCCAATGGCCGGTTCATCATCAACAACCCGGTCACGGGCGAGTCGATGAACCTGACGCTGAAGAGCAATCCGCTGACCCAGCCGCGCTTCGATCCGCTGAACCCGACCGGCGCGAACAGCGATTTCAAGGCCTTCACCGTCGCCGACCGCTTTAACTTCCGCCCCTTCAACTATCTGCTGACCCCGCAGGAACGGGTCGGCGCGTTCGTCAACTTCACCGGCCAGCTGGCGGACAATGTCCGGCTCAGCACCCGACTGATCTACAATCGCCGCACGTCGGACAACCAGGCCGCGCCGCTGCCGCTGTTCGTCGGGCCGGACGCGGGCAACGGCAATCTGCTTGACACCATCTCGATCGACCGGACCAATCCGTTCAACCCGTTCGGCGTGACGCTCAGCGCAGGCAACAACGGCACGCCCGCCAACTATGCCTTTATCGGCCGTCGCTTCGTCGAGAACGGCCCGCGCCATTACAGCCAGCGGGTCGACACCATGTACATGTCGAGCACGCTGGACGGCCAGATTCCGATCGGTGCAGGCACCTGGTACTGGGACGCCAACCTGATCTATGCCGAGAACCAGGCCAAGCAGGTGGCGCATGGTAACGTCAACGCCGCCAATCTGGCGCAGGCGCTGGGACCTGTGGCGAACTGTACCGGCGCATGCGTGCCGTTCAACATCTTCGGCGGGGCGGGCTCGATCACCCCGGCAATGATCAACTATGTCACCTTCACCCAGCGCGACCGGTCCGAACAGACGATGACCGACGCGACCCTCAACCTGACCGGCACGCTGCTCCAGCTTCCCGCCGGGCCGCTGGGGCTGGCGACGGGCTACGAGTTCCGTCGCCAGACCGGCTCGTTCAACCCTGACCCCATCGTCGCGGCGGGCCTGGGCTCGGACATCCCGGCCCAGCCGATGGCGGGTGCCTTCGACGTCCACGAAGTTTACGGCGAACTCAGCATACCGGTGCTGAAGGACGCCCCCTTCTTCCGCCTGCTCGAAGGGTCGTTCGCGGCGCGCTATTCGGATTATTCGACCAGCGGCAACCGCACGGTGATGAAGGGCGGGCTCAGCTGGAAGCCGTTCGAGGATCTGCGTTTGCGCGGCACCTGGGCGCAAGGGTTCCGCGCGCCCAGCATCGGTGAGCTGTTCGGCACGCCGTCGCGCTTCGACGGCAACGTCATCGATCCCTGCTCGGGCCTGGCCAGCCTGCCCGCCAACAGCACGGTGCGGCAGAACTGCGTCGCGCTGGGCGTGCCGGTCAACTATGTGCAGAACGGCCTTCAGCTGCCGATCCTGACCGGCGGCAACCGCGCGCTGAAGCCCGAACGGTCGGAGAGCTGGGTGTTGGGCGGCGTGTACAGCCCGAGCTGGGCGCGCGAGGCCGGGATCGCCAGTCAGCTGAGCCTGGAGGCGGATTACTACACCATCCGCGTCGACGACGCGATCGCTTCGGTCGGGGCCGACGTGCTGCTCGCCAACTGCATCAACCAGCGGGACGCGGTCAGCTGCGGCGCGATCACCCGCTCCGCGACCGGCAGCGGCCAGATCACGCAGATTCGCGGCCTGCTTCAGAATATCGCCTCGCTGAAGAGCGAGGGGATCGACGTCACCCTGCTTTACCGTAGCCCGCGCGTCGGGGCGGGCAGCTTCGGCCTGAACTGGGCGAGCAACTTCCTGTTCGAATATTCGACCACCCTGCCCACCGCGACCGGCAGCGAGAAGCTGGAGCGGCAGGGCACCGAGCGCGGCGACCAGGCCTATCCGCGCTTCAAGAGCGTCGCGACGATCGACTGGTCGAGCGAGACCTTCCTTGCCTCGCTGACCGGGCGTTACATCGGCAAGGTCGTCGAGCCCGCCTATGACAATCGCGAGATGAAGCCGATCCTGTATCTCGACGCGCAGATCGGCTGGACCATGCCCTGGCTGGCGCAGCGGCTGACCCTGACCATGGGTGTCAACAACATCCTGGGCCAGCGTGCGCCCGACTGCCTAAGCTGCGGCGGGTTCGATCCGACCACCTACGACCTGCCGGGCCAGTTCGGCTATGCCCGACTGGGCTTCAAATTCTGACGATAAGGCGGCCAGGGAGACATTCCTGGCCGCTTACCCCATCAGGGGGATGGCTGTCCGATTGGGGGCCGCAGCACGTTCATCGTCCTCGCCATGACGCTTGAATGGCGAATGTCATGGCAAGCCGGTGGTATCGTTCGATAGAGCGCCGCCAGGATATGAGTTTTGGGTATCAGCCGCTGGGCGCCCATCCGACTTTCGTCGATCATTGGCGACAGGCGTACGGAAGTGGGGAACTGGCTGCTGGATCACCCGTC